>ERZ779895.26-NODE-26-length-235137-cov-24.442965_pt1 | contig 235137 bp, 215 predicted proteins | sample MGYA00511093_ERZ779895 | MGnify/ENA primary metagenome ERZ779895 (study PRJEB29588, sample SAMEA2142970) | human gut metagenome | biome: human gut; feature: human-associated habitat; material: faeces | place: Denmark | collected 2008/2010 ... | reverse complement strand
CTGTAGCTAGCGTTCATCCTGAGCCAGGATCAAACTCTACATTGTATAATATCTTTTATACTAATCCTAAGATTAATACGAATTTGCTCTGTTCAGAATTCTCATCCATAACGATTTAAAGTTCAATAAACTTAATCAACGGATCTGTTAACCCATGATTTCAACATTATTGAAATCGCTTCTTGTACTACTATCTCTGTCTTTATGTAAATTGTTCAAAGAACTCTTTCTTTCATTGCTTAAGGTCGTTTTTACTAACCGAAAGCGGATGCAAAAGTAGTACAAATTTCAATACCCTCCAAACATTTTCAACAAAAAACTCACGCAATACCATAAATTTAACATTAGTTTGCATAACAGACATAATTCATATACATTATTATAATATACTACAGCAACGATACTGGGCTTAGCTGATGTCATATACCTTTTTGCAACACATTTCTGAGCCACGGTGCCGTGTTCCACCACAACAACAAATGAAACAAGTCGGGCGAATGGAAATCCTTGCGGGTTCTGCTGTCAGACAAGTACCGTAATGAATATGACATGCCTACTGTGGATTTGGACGGGATTCTCACGACCACACTTCATGGAGGTGAGAAAATGACATTGAAAAATTAATAGGCGACATGTTCAAAGACATGGTAAAGTATAATATACGGGCGGACGACCTTTTCCTCAATGCCGATGGCATTCTTGCAGGTGACGAACTTTACGCTGAAAGATATTCCATTGAACGAACCAATGCTTGGATAGACGGTTTCAGAACTATACCAAACCTATTCGGCACTACCCTTTCTAACTGGAGGACTTCATGAAATTAGTTGGCACTTGTCGTCTTGTTATAAAAGAAAATTGCACGAAACAAAAAGCTTAAATCATTCCTATTATTAATGTTACGTCTTTTAATGGTTTACTAAACATTACCTGATATTTTACATACATTAACAATGTTTCATGCAGTCATTTCTATCATTTGAATATCTTATAAAAAGATAGCGAATATGCCTGCCCCATAACATGGATATAGAAGAGATAATAAAGACCCGTTGGCGGAATTAATTTAGTGCGTACTTAATTCTGCCAACGGGTCTTGATATAATGTTGTTGTCAAAAATAGAGTAAATCCAATTATCCCGAATCGCATCAGACTTCCATTCTTATTTCGTGCTGCTGTCAGCCAGATTGTATTCAGCTTTATCTAACGTTTTCGATAAGCCAGATGAGCAGAGTCAAGCTTGCTTGAGCTATGCCATGGCAAGAAACGGTGTGCGAATGCAAAGATGTAGCAGGCTACATCGGGAAAAAGCGGTATACAATATGACGACAGCAGTGTGGAAGAAGGATGAACAGCTGACAACAAACCTTAAATGTACTATCGGCGTTCTAATGCGATTTGGGTTTAATCAATAATTTCAAAACGTACCAGCATGGAATAGTTCTTCTTAATGGTGCGGAAGTTATCGAAAGAGGCAGCGTCGGACGACATGACATTGCTTTGCGCAAAAGGAGAGACATTGCCGCTGTCCTTTTCCACGATGCGTATCACCTCACCCAATCTTTTGCCCAATGCCTCCACCAAATAGGTCGCTTTCCGTCGGGCGGCTTTCAACGCTTCAACCTTCCCCTTTTGGTGATAGGCAGGCATATCATTGTTCTCCAATTCGCCGATACGCATTGTGTGGATGCCTTTCGTATCGATGCGCTTGACGATTTCATTTATCTGATTGAAGTCGGTCAAGGTAATGTCGAATTTCTTAGAAACCAAAAAATCCTGCCCTTGCTGCCGCCAATAGTCACCGATTTCCTGAGTCCGGATGGCATTTTGCGGAATACCAGAGTTGGCAAGAGCTTCTCTCAATCCTTGTTCTATCTCTGCCAATGGCACTTTGGTGCGGTATTCTTCGGGCTTTGACTTACCGTCAAACTCCTCCTTGAAGTATTCACGGATTTCAATCAGATAATGGATTTCATCAGGTACAATCTCGATTTCGGATGTACCCGTCACTTCAATGTAACGCCCGTTGGTTTGCGCTTGTAGCGAAAGAGTTGCCAACAAGCTAATAGCAAACAGCAATACTTTTATTCTCATTGTTTCTTGTTTTTGGTGTCACTTCATTATAATTGATAACCAATCACGGTTTATTTTGTCTACTGAAACATCTTTGTGCAATGTTACCAAGCCTTTGCTTTTTACATATTGCTTTTCCGTGAATAAAAACGGTTGTTTAGAAGCCCTGAAAGTCTGGGTTAAAGTCGCTGTTTCAACAAAATGTCCGCCAATAAACTCAAAACGCTTGTAGCTGTAAGATGCTGCCGAAATGCGTGATGAAGAGAATATGCATTGTTTCTCCTTGTTTATTTGTGGGTTTTCTATCTGCTTAAAGCTTTCATCTCTACGATATAGATTCTTTATTTCATCCCATACAAGGCAATCATAATACTGTATCATCTGATTGCCATACTGACCAAGGTTGACAAGAATATCGTCCTTACCGTCAAAATTGACATCTTGTAAATTAACCCCAATATTGAGATTATCGGCAAACTCAATGTCAGAAGGATAGGAATAAGAAATTTCTTGAGCTATTTTTCCCTGCTTGTCAAATAGGGCGATTCGCAATCCTTTCAAGTCCGTACCGTTCCTGACAGCCGTATATTTCATCATTTTAGTTCCATTATAACTAACAAGTTGCCATTCGTCAGATGTCCAAAAAGAATGTTCTCCGTCATCATGCGCTTTTCCGCTTGTTGTCGTTTGAGCTTTCCCGTTTTCAAACGGTGTGGCAAACTTGAATTGGGGCTTAATAACCACATTGCCCAATGAATCGGCGAACCCAATCAACCCGTTATCATCCATGATGCGGAAAAGTCCTTCACGGATATGGTCGGGACCGTTATCGCATTTGAACACATAGAACAGTTCTTTTCCATTATTGTCTATACAAGCAATACGTGCGTCCTGCCTGTTCTCATACACGAAACCGATGTGCCGTATAGTATCTGTTTGGCAGAATTTATACTTACCGTATGGTACAATGGTATCACCACGTTCATTCAAGTAGCATACATGTACACCGACTTCAAGATGTTTTTCTGTTGTATGGGCAATCAACTTTCTGCTTCTCTTAAAAGATATTGTTATAGCAAATTCAGATTCAACATATTTTCCTTTCCCGAAAAAAATTATGGCAGGAGTCCAGCGTGGCATCTTTCTGATTATCTCCAGTACTTGATTGTCCCAGTCTTCCATGCCGCAACTTCGCAATACTTTTGGTCCGCACACTTCTCCATACGAGTCAATCCGCATGGAATAAACTCCTTTCACCTGCTGTTTGTCTCCCAATAACGTCGGGTCATACTTCAAGCGTCGGGTGATATAGTCTTGTGTGGCTCTTGGTCTCCCGTATTGAAACACCGGACCGGACTCCATATCTATGAACATATGTTTTTTTCTCTCTTCCGCGATGCTGTCCGCCTTCACCCGGTCTCTATAATGTTGAGGCAGGAAAGGAACGTATACCGTATATAAACATTCCATTCGTTTGCCGTCCATGTCTCTGCACGGCAGGCAATGCGGCAATGCTTTTGTCAATCGTACAACTTCCTTGGAGAAATCCTTATGTTTGGATGACAATATATTGATGCCGCGCGGTAGCCCTAATGTGTCGATAGAGAAAATGACAACGGCATATCCGGCTTGGTTCTTCTCTAACAGGTGCTCGGGATATACCATTTGGGAAGTGAAATACTTTTCCAAGTCGTAATTCCACTTCGCCCATCTGGGCTGCTCAATGGAAGACAAGTATTTGATTGGTTTTCCAGAAATATCCAAAGTGCCAAAGTTCCAACTGATATCCGCCCGCCAAGTGCTGTCCAAGCGGTTTTCATTCTCACGTTGTTCTTGTAAGCTGTTATCAGTCACACATCTGACAGGACAAATCCCAACAGTCAACGTATCGGGCAAAAATTGTAAAGCCAATGTACTGTCAGTCAAATCCCGGATAACGAGTTTTTTCCCCGATTCAGATACTTTGAAAGTATCCTTACATAAAGAATAAGAATAAAAAGGTTCCGTTCTTTTCCTGTCATATGACAACACACTTCTACGTCCGTAATTGCGAGACTCCATTTCCATAACACATTGCTTGTTATGCGGTAATTGCACTTTCCATACCCTGTTTTCCAACAACGCAGACCTATATGTACTGTTGCTACTTGTGGCAGAAAGTCCGCCAATAACAACACACGAAATCAATATATACAGAAACTTTATCATCACCTATCAATCTTAATAACGCTCAAAGATAACGCAAGGCGAGAGCAACAGCAAGACGGGAAAACGGAGTTTTACCGGACTTGATATTGCCGAGCCGAGGCTTATCTTATACAAAGATAATGCAAGGCGAGAGCAACAGCAAGGCGGGAAAACGGAGTTTTACCGGACTTGATACTGCCGAGCCGAGGCTTATCTTATACAAAGATAATGCAAGGCGAGTGGAAAGAGGACTTGTTCTTACTTTCCCGAGTGCAGTTTATCTTATACAAAGATAATGCAAACGAACGGAAAGAGAGCTCGCTCTTAATTTCCCGAGTGCAGCTTATCTTATACAAAGATAATGCAAACGAACGGAAAGAGAGCTCGCTCTTAATTTCCCGAGTGCAGTGTATCTTATACAAAGATAATGCAAACGAACGGAAAGAGAGCTCGCTCTTAATTTCCCGAGTGCAGTGTATCTTATATACAAAGATACAGGAAATCTCTGGAATATCCGCCGAATTGCAGCAGATTAACGCAAGAGGATTTGATAATTAGGGAGTTAGAGGAAAAACGCAGAAGTTGGGCAGACAGTTGAAAACCGTCTTAAAGCAGATTAAAGCAAAAGAACGGTTTCCTAATCATTACCCGATGAAAGTGCAGATTTAACAGTCCCTATTTCATTTTGCGGCGTTCTGCGCAGCTTTGCTTATCAATAGGTAACTCGTTGATTTATAGTTTTGCAACCAAAAAGAAACGAGTATGGCAAGAAGCACATTCAAGGTGCTGTTCTACGTGAACGGCAGTAAGGAAAAGAACGGAATTGTCCCCATCATGGGACGGGTTACAATCAACGGAACGGTAGCACAGTTCAGCTGCAAGCGGACTATCCCGAAAGAGCTTTGGGATGCCAAAGGGAACAAGGCAAAGGGCAAGAGTATGGAAGCGAGGGAAACCAATCTTGCACTTGACAACATCAAGGCTCAAATCATCAAGCATTACCAGCGTATATCCGACCGTGAAGCGTATGTAACGGCAGAAATGGTTCGCAATGCCTATCAGGGATTGGGCGGTGAGTATGAAACATTGCTCGGTGCTTTCGACAAGGAAAATGAAGTGTTCAAGAAGCGTGTCGGAAAAGACAGGGTCAGGGCTACCTATATGGCAAGGGTGCGGGCAAGAAACCATGTGGCAGCATTCATCAGGTCACATTACAAGCGGAACGACATCTCCATGCCTGAACTTACGCCCGACTTCATCAAGGAGTTCGCCGTGTTCCTTTCCAACGAAGCCGGACTGCACAACGGTTCGATATGGGAAAACTGCATGTGGCTGAAAGGTGTGGTGATGCGGGCACATTTCAACGGACATATACCGAGAAATCCGTTTGCCCAGTTCCATATAAGCGCGAACACGAAAGAGCGTGAATATCTGACGGAGAATGAGCTGAAAACATTGATGGAATTTCAGTTCAAAGACCCCAAGAACTCCTATCTCCGTGATATTTTTGTTTTCGCCAGTTTTACCGCCCTCTCATTCGTGGATATTAAGGAATTAAGCAACGACCAGATTGTGGAAGTAAACGGTGAAAAATGGATTGTTTCCAAACGACACAAGACGGGTGTACCGTTTCAGGTGAAGCTGCTGGATATTCCCTTGCAGATAATCGAGCGTTACAAGGCTTTTCAGGAAAACAATCTTGTATTCCCCAATCTCAACTATTGGTCAATATGCAAGCGTATGGGAAAGATGATAAAGGAATGCGGCATCACCAAGAAAATCAGCTTTCATTGCTCAAGGCACGGGTTTGCGACCCTGGCTCTCAGCAAAGGGATGCCAATTGAGAGCGTCAGCCGTATTCTGGGGCATACGAACATTGAGACCACGCAAATCTATGCGAAGATAACCGTGCAGAAATTGGATAATGACCTCACGATGCTGGGCGACAAGCTGAGCAAATCATTCGGGAACGTGAAAATGGCAGGGATATGAAACGGGAAATAATCACAACGGACAGCTATGGTAGAATTACCATACCATCTGATACAGGCAATATATGGATGAATGAAATGGAGCTGGTAGAGCTGTTCGGGGTAATCGCCCCGACGCTCCGTGCCGCCATTCGTGCCGTGTACAAGTGTGGAGTTTTGAATCCTCTTGAAGCTGAAAAACGTATCAAGCTGCCCAACGGCTATTATGCGGACATGTATGCCCTGCCGATGGTGGTGGCACTCGCTTTTCGCATTGACACGTCAGGTGCCGCAACGGTTCGCAATGCACTGCTGGAAAGATTGTGCCGACGAAAAGAAAAACAAGTCCTGCTGGTGTCAGTGAGTAACAGAATGCCGAATAAATGTTAGAATGAACTTTTTATGTTCAGTCATTTGATGATTAACGGTTTAATCTGACGTAGTGACGACATGAAGTCATTAAATCCGTAAATCAGTGCGTCAGTCAATCTGTAATTATCTGCAACAACCAATCCCCGAAGACGTGCATATTCCACGACTTCGGGCTTTTTTATCTCCTTTTACCTGAAAGAGCAACCCGTTTATACTGCATTTTCTTTTGGCATGACCTATTTTGCGCCGTTCCGCATAGATTTGCGTATCAAGATTTTACCGACACTTCCGTAGATTTGCAACCATGTTTAACCCGTTGCCGACAGAATGTAGGCAGCACTAAAACCAGTATCAAAAACATGAATAAAAAAGAAATCATTTGCGTAGGTTCTACTCTCTACAAGATTGTAAATCGGGATTGTCATTATTCGCCGATAAGAGGAATAGGACGCTACAACACGGTAAACAAAACACAACTGGAAAAATTCTGATATTTTGATGAGATGATGAAAGTATATATAAACGTAAAGAAAAACAGCAACTTATGTTTTCATCAACCTTTCAACAAGAGAATCGGGCTGATGAAAAGAGAAAGGACACACCGCACTCTACATCACTTTTCTTTTGGCAAGCGGTTTGATGAAACGATGATGAACATATATCATTTTGGTTATCAGTTTATTATCCTGTCAACTCATCAATTCATCGGATTTTCATTCGCCAACAAGTCTGTGGGACAAACGGATGGAAGGAAATGCCACTATCCGCAGACAGGTCGGTCGGACATCCGACCTGCCTGCTGTCCGACCGCCGACAAGGGAAGGCGTATCATATCAATGAAAAGAAAAGGTCTGCCTATAGCGCTGGTACTCTCACAGGCTTTTGAGAACAGAAAAGCCATAGCTCATTAGGACGCAGTGCAGGCACCGCTAAAAATGCCCCAATGAGCCAACGGGGTTACACCCCTCTGGACACCCCCGTTTGCCATGCGGCATGACCGCAGCAGACGGAAACCAACAAACCAAATTGTCAAACCTGAAACAAAAAACAAGCATGGGATATATAAGCATTCAAATCAACAAAGCGAAAGGCTCGGCTGACACGGGCGCATCCGACCACATAGAACGTAAGACCATACCCAAGAACGCAGACCCTACACGTACACATCTCAACCGTGAACTGATGGAATTCCCTGATGGAGTGTCCGACCGTACTGAAGCGATAAGCCACCGTATCCGTACGGCAGGCATCAAACGTAAGATAACCCCCAACCAAGTGCGGGCAATTAGAATCGTGCTTTCGGGTACGCACGAGGATATGATGAAAATACAGGACGAGGGCAGACTTGACGAATGGTGTGATGACAACCTGCAATGGCTGCACTATACCTTCGGCAAGGGAAATACAGTTTCGGCAGTCCTACACATGGATGAGCACACACCGCACATTCATGCCACGGTCGTACCGATAGTAACAGGAGAACGCAGGAAAGCCAAGAAAAAGCAGACGGAAGGTAAACGCTACTACCGCAAGAAAGCCAATACCGTGCGTCTGTGTGCTGACGATGTATTGACACGTGAGAAGCTGGTAACATATCACGACAGTTATGCAAAAGCAATGGAGAAATATGGCTTGCAACGTGGTGTGCGTGGCTCGGAAGCACGCCATACGACAACAGCCCAATACTACCGTGATTTGATACGGCAGACGAGTGAACTCGAAGCCAATGTACAACAGTTACAGACAGAGCAGCAACAGGCAGAACAACAGCTTGGCGAGGTAAGGCAGGAGGTCAAGTCAGAGAAACTGGAAGCAGCCAAGACGGAAGCGAAAGCCGCATTCGTGGCAAAGGTCGGTTCTATTTTCGGTGGTGGTAAACTGAAAGAGTTTGAACACAGGAATGAAGATCTGCAAAACCGCATAAAGGAACTTGAAGAAGAAGCCATACAACGAGAGGTACAACATGCCAAGCAGATACAGGAAATGAAAAATGCTTACGAACAGCAGCACCGAAAACTGTCGGAATTTACGGATTTTGTAAAACGCTACTTCCCTTATGTGGAAAAGCTGATGCCTACTATCAAGTTTTTGCGTGATACTCTGAATTTTGGCGATGGGCTAATCAAAAAGCTGTGCATATTCAAGGATGTCACCATTAAGGGCGAACTCTATTCTACAGAGTTCCGACAGCACTTTAAGACTGATGGCTCAGTTTGTTCACTTATAGAAACCTCAGATGGAAAATTTGACCTCACAATAGACGGCGTTTCACATGTAAGTTGGTTCAGACGCAAGAAATACGAGTTTATGAAAGCATTGGGATTACCGAAACAGGAACAACAGAGTAAAAAACTATAATTCAGGAAAAGCCTTAATAATCATATTTATTAGGCAGATTATTATGACTTTATATTACTTTTGCATCTGAAAGATTGATTTTACTTAGAGATATTTATATTTTGTCTACTTTAAACATAAAAGAAATAACATGAACTATCTTATTGGGAAACAAAAAATATATGAAAGTGCTTTCTATCCTTACGGTGATGGTATAATTACTCTTCCTCATCGTATACGAGCATATATAGATTCAAGTTCTGATGAGTTCAGTCACTTGACTATAGAAAATAAATTATGTGATTTAGGTTTTGCTGTAACAAGAGGTATAAATTTATATACAGAAATTAAGAAGGATATAAGTGAACATGCAAAAGACGTTCAATATCGAAGTTATGAAGATAATATAAAGAGCTCGTTGTTTTCTTATATAGATTATTTGAGAGAAACGGAAACTCTTTTAACGGAAACCCTTTTAGAGCAGAAAGATATTGATTTAATGCAGCTTGTAGATTTATTGGTTGAAGAAATTTTACTTCGTTATAACGAATATCCGGATGTAAATTCTAACGAATATACTATAATCTTTAGAAGTATTCCATTAGATTATACCGCAATAATAAATCGTTTTAATATAAAGTCCTCAGAAGAAAAACAATCATGTCATAATTATTTATTGACAGCCCAAGAATCAATAAGCAAGGCTGTTATGAACAAGGACTATGTTCTATATCTAAATCGTTGGAAAGAATTATTGCCCAAGTTATCTGGGTATGACCTTTATTTTGCGGATGATTTGGTGTTTCCTGGTGATGAAGAATACGTGTATGCGTATAATGAAAAACAAAAAGATAACCCCACTAGACAGTTGGTTTTATGTGTTCCTCCTGAGCCATGGAGTGGAAATATCCTTAATTCCAAACTTGTAATCCTTTCTTTGAATCCTGGATATGTAGAGCACCTGAATAAGAATCTTGCAAATATGTTCAAACCTCAGATGGCTGAAGAAATCATGGAGGACAAAAGAAAGGTTTTGTCAATGGAAGGAACTAAATTTGACTATTACGAGCCAACAAGAATATTGGGTGACTATTATTGGAGAAAGAAAATACTTCCTTTAGGAACAGCCGTATATGGAGAACAGGAAAAGGAAAATATTTTTAATCATGTTTCCTTATGTCAGTATTTTGCTTACACTTCGCTGGTATCTCCAGCTATTAAGAATTTATTTCCATCTCAGAAATTTACAAAAATGGTGTTGCTCTATTTGGCTACCTCTGCAAAAGAAGTAAAGTTTCTTGTGATGAGGCACGAAGCCCAATGGAAAACATTAATGGGAGAAGGTCTATGGAATTATTTATATGATAACAATAGACTGCTGGTTAGTAAAAATTATGCTAATCAATCCCTTACGGAGAAGAACATCGGCATTGAAAATTATAGGATTATTGTTGAACACTTAAGGAATAATTAAATGAATCACTTAAAAAGATTACAAAATGCTCTTGAACGGTTTGCTCCAGCTAATACTGTTAGTGGACTGACAAAGCAATTTGAGGACATTGCCCAAATTGTATTTAATGGACGTTATGTCGTAAATGGAGAATACGAGATATATCCAATTGATATTGAGTTCTATTTTCATGATGAAGAGAATAAAAGTATAATTGAACCTCAAATGTACCATGTAGGAGATGTTCCCTATTTCCCGATAGGAGCGATTTGTCCCAATAAGTCTGGTGTTGACATGACTTTTGAGCGTGAAGGAAAATATCGTGCATCATTTCTTATTCGAGGGTATACTTATAAATCCTTGGTTAATAATGATGAAAAGACTTTTACAAATAAGGCTTCTCAAAAATTGAAAGAAGGAGAAATAGATAAATTCAAGCCACAATATTTATGGGAAGATTTGTTTGGTAATGCCTCAATTTTCGAGAAAGGGTTGTCTATTATCTGGATGGATAATGAAGATTTTAATAAAGTTCGTATTATGTCTTCCGCCAGAATAAATGTAAAAAAAATAAAAGGGGAAGCAACTGACCGTATGTGGCGTTTTACTAATCTTGACGCAGATCAGCAATGAAAATCTTAAAATCAACTATGGACTATGTGTTTTTTTCGGAGAATCTGAAAAGATATTATCCGAAAGTGTACAATGAATTGACTGAAATATTGTCAAAGCATGATGTGCATTACGGCGTATTGAAAGGAACAGCCGATTATTGGTGTAGAGATTATATGCCAGTACAAGTAGATGGTAATTCTTTTGTTCAGTTTAAATATCATCCTGACTATCTGGAAGGACTTCGCGATTATGAAACATCAACAGAAGCTTCCATTAAGCTGGCTAAAACGATATTACCAAGTTCTTCAATATGTGTTTCTCCCATTGTAGCAGACGGTGGTAACTTTACCTTTGGAAGCATAAAAAAAGGTAGAGGATACACCGCTGTTGTTATAATGACGGAGAAAATATTTATTGAGAACCCTGATATGGATAGAAAATATCTTGTTTCTCTAATGGAAAAGTTATTTCCAAATCATAAGTTCTTATTTTTGCCTTGGGATAGAAGTGACGTTTGTGGTCATACAGATGGAATTTTACATGCTGTTGGCAGTAATAAAGTACTGGTGAATCTGAAAGTTTACCCTGATGATATTGCCGCTAATATGAGAAGTCGATTAGAATCATACTTTAAAGTCATCGATTTAGAGCTAAGTGATTATCATAATATGAGTTGGGCTTATATAAATATGATTCATACTCAAAATGTAATAATTGTCCCAGGTGTAGGACGTTCTACAGATGAAGAAGCTTTGAAACATATAAAAAAACTGTTTCCAGAGTATGATGGTAGAATTTATCAGGTGCAGATGCAATCTATAGTTAAAAGAGGGGGAGGAGCTTTAAATTGCCTTTCATGGTCTTTTACTATATAAGCAAACTGAAATAATGCGCTAAAATAAGTTTCTCATATCTCTATTTTTTTCTAAATTTGCAAAAGGAAAAGAGTTACTTGAAAAGTAATATAACGCAGACCACAGCAATTGGGACGGTTGCCAAATCGTTACCCCAAAACAAGGTAATTCTTCTAACTCATTTAATTTCAAATAGCTATATTCCTTATACAGATTTACGGGAAAAGAACGACACAATCAATTATCAGACATCTCCCATCCCGTTTAGTTTAATAAAAATTAACCCTTATTGCCTACACATTATTATTATTAAGTAGATGTTCTGAATTAATTGTCATCATATAGTATGCAGCTCCTGAACGGCATACAATATGATGACAAAGATATATCACCTGATGTTCAGCCCGAACCGACCGACTGACCGCCGGAACCACTTTCACAATTCAGCACAGGCTATGCTTCCATAGTACGCACTGCTGCCGTCATCGTTTTTCACTTTTTTGCACTGTGCAGTCCGCGACATATCTGACAATGACGTAATAACAATCTGCCTGAAAGCAGCGCATGATACGGATGAGACTGAACGGCAGCCTCTTGCCTGATACCGTTTTCCACTCATATCTTTCCGGCTCTGGCTCATACGACATGTTAGATCCTGACGACACACCTGTATAAATAATAATAAGGAACGGACACACGCGCATGGATGTGAGTAAAAAATTTTTACAATGTTGTTTCCTGAAACAGGAATGGCACGTTAAGGAAGCGGCAATCATCCGAGTGTTTTCCGTTTTGCATTTTGCGGTATAGTCCACATTCTACTCCGCAGACACGACCGTTAAATACCCGTTAATAGCTCTTCAATGCCCGATTCTCATCTGATTCTGTTTATTCACTCACACTCCTTGCGTTGCGGAAAAGCCCGTTTCATAATACAAGACGGCATCTCCAGCATGCCCGAAGAGCCTTTTCCGCACTACAGGAAAGCCTGTTTCACACACACGAACAAGCTCCTTGAGATTACATTTTATTTAAAATGACTGATAATCAATGCATTATGCTGACATGTCAAAAACCGTGTATATTGAGACGAACCGGCTTCTGCAAGCCTCCACGCAAATCTCAGCGACTTCACGTTGTAAGAATTTTCGTTTCTTCTCTACCATATCACATAATTATGAGTATGAGTTTTAAGTCCTGACGTCAAAAATGTATCATAGATATATCAGCAGGTCTGCGGTCTGCCGTTTTACGGTTGTGTGAAGGCATGGCAGCCTGCGTTCAGACACGGACAGTCATATTGGCAAATGGGTTTATACCGGAATGATGCCTCACGCGCCGCACCGGCACTGCGCGGCTCGCCTTCGGCTCTAAGCAAAGGCATACCTTCAGACACAAATGTAATAAACATGCAGGAGTATAATCCTCAAAATGACACGAGAACATTATAATTGCCAATCTCGCCTGTTTTACATTAAAACAATGATGACACCAGCCATGGAAAGACACAAAATCTTGCGTTTCCCGAGCAATAAGCAAAGCAACGACAGGCATATCCTCACCTCTGTTTATACGCATCATTGCTTGTGAGACACAAGATTTTTCATCTCTACTTTGGATTACACACACATAATAGCGTGTTGTTTCATGTATTAAGCAATACCGGTGAGGGCTATGAAAGCCTGCTTTACAATTGCCGGACGCAGCCTGTCTTATAAAAAAAAGAGTTGCATGAATACCAAGTCAGATATAAACACCTGCCTGGGTATTTACCTGCATTGCCCTGACATGTTGTCTGAAAGCAACAGTATGCCGGCGAATGAGGAATATGACGTCAGTCAAATTCACTCATATATCTCATCCACTCCGAGGTCTGTTTCCTCTTCCGAAGACGCGCAAGGGTCATAATCGGCAGGCATATCAAACTTGACAGAGGGGTCATAGCCAAGCGTTTTATCCGCATACACCTTTTTCATGAAATACGCCCATATGGGCAATGCCATTGTCGCGCCCTGCCCCATCCTCATGGAGTCAAAATGAATGTCACGGTCTTCACCCCCTACCCAGCATCCGCTCACAAGCTGCGGTGTGAAACCTACAAACCATGCGTCCGAATTACGGTTTGTTGTACCTGTCTTTCCACCTATCTCTCCGGGAATGTTATATCTGAATCTCAGCCGTCCTGCCGTTCCTCCGTCAACGACACCTTTCAGAAGCACAAGCATCTTGTTGGCACTCTCCTCACTGATGACCTCGTTCATATGAGGCCGGAAGTTCGCAATGACGTTTCCTTCATTATCCTCTATTCTTGTAACAAAGAGCGGAGCTGTGCGTATGCCGTGATTGACAAACGCTGTATAGCCGCTCACCATCTCAGCCACAGACACGTCGCACGGTCCGAGACAAAGTGACATTGACGGATAGACGTCAGGGTTGTTGATTCCATAATCACGCAAAAGGCTCACGAACTGCTGCGGATTGAGCTTGCTCATGAGGTAAGCTGAAATCCAGTTGTTTGACTGTGCCAGTCCCCATTTCAAAGTGACAAGCTCACCATAACGTTTGCGGCTTGTGTTTCTCGGTGTCCACGGCTTGCCTGCCACGATGTAAGTCTGCTGCACATTGGGCACTTTGTCACAAGGAGAGAATCCGTTCTCCATTGCCAGAGAATACAGGAAAGGCTTTATTGTAGAACCTATCTGGCGGCGTCCGTTCATCACCATATCATACATAAAATGCGAATAGTCGAGCCCTCCTACGTATGCCTTCACCTCTCCCGTCTTCGGATCCATGCTCATGAATCCGGCTCTAAGGAACGACTTCACATATCTGATGCTGTCGAGCGGCGTCATCACCGTATCGATGTCGCCATGGTATGTGAACACCGACATTTCCACCGGAGTACGGAATGCCTTTCTTATCTCCTCCTCCGACGCTCCGGCAGCCTTCATTTCGATGTATCGTCCGCTTTGTATCACCGACCTGTCCATTATCTGCTCCACCTGTCTGGCAGTAAGAGCATCAGAGAAGGGAGCATTGCGCTTTCTGCGCTTTTCCTTGAAGAACTCCGGCTGAAGGAACTTTGCCACGTGTCCGTAAACGGCTTCCTCGGCATAACGCTGCATTCTTGAATCAACTGTGGTATACACTTTCAGACCGTCAGAATTCAGGTTGTATGGCTTGCCGTCTTTCTTCAGATTCTTATTACACCACCCATACAATGGGTCGTTAGCCCAGGCTATTGAGTCGAGCACAAACTGCCTCTCGTTCCATTCGGGATAATTCTCCCTTTCAGGATATTGCGCAGTCATGTACATTCTAAGGAATTCGCGGAAGTACGGAGCAGTTCCGTTCTTATGGTCCGTACGGTGGAAATCGAGAGTCAGCGGTTCGTCAGAATACCTGTTATAGTCAGCCGTCGATATGAAGCCTGCCTTCCTCATCTGTGCGAGCACCACATTGCGGCGGCTGCGGCAGCGTTCAGGATATCTCACGGGGTTGAACAGTGAAGGATTCTTGCACAGTCCCACCAATGTAGCCGCCTCTGTCACCGTAAGATCCTTCGGTTCTTTATTAAAATAGGTGTTGGAGGCGGTCTTTATTCCCACAGCGTTGTGCAGGAAATCAAAATAGTTAAGATAAAGGGCTATTATCTCTTCCTTTGTGTAGTAACGCTCCAGTTTGACGGCAATCACCCACTCTATAGGTTTCTGCAAAAGTCTCTCGACAGTGCTTCCGGCAGTCTCCGAGTAAAGTTGTTTGGCAAGTTGCTGCGTAATGGTGGAGCCTCCTCCGGCACTCTCCTGCCCGAGCAGTCCTCTCTTTATCATCGCACGGGCAAGCGCAATGAAGTCTATTCCGGAGTGATCATAAAAACGTTCGTCCTCTGTTGCTATAAGCGCCTGTACAAGATGGGGCGACAGATTTGAGTAAGACACGCATATACGGTTTTCGCGATTGAGGTTCCACGTGCCTATCACCTTCCCGTCTGACGAATAGACCTGCGTCGCGAACCTGCTGATAGGGTTCTGCAGGTCTTCAAGCGGAGGCATATAACCTATCCACCCGAACCATATGGCAGTAAAGGCGGCGGCACATGTGACAAAACTCAAGACTAATAATCCCCAAAGAAAATGTATAAAGATTTTTCTCATGAGCGGAAACCGATTTTTCGGCAAAGGTAATGCAATTAGGATAAAAAGCAAAACAAATATTATGATATTTTACTTTCTGTATGAAGCATGGCTAAGAAACGCGCTCCCGATACTTCATAACAATTTGATGGTACACTTTTTAGCATGACAAGCAAAACCTTCAAATCAAAAATCAAAGATTTGCTGCCGCTCCGCAGCTTTGTTCGTTTTTTATAAACAAAGACATGAGCGACCTGAGGTTAAACTCTTATTTTAATCCATAAACTGGCGTTAAGCCTCAACCGTACTACAGCCGTTGCCAGCAATACGGGGGTTATGTATATATCAAAAACGTTGGAAGACATATTCTGAAAATGCGCAAGACAAGACGGAGACTGCAGTACAGAAGAGTTATCAAGAGTCGGCACGCAAAACCCAAAGTGTATATACGCCACAACGGATTATTGATATTATATATGTGTATATTCTATAAACGATGTTCAGAAAATGCACGGCGGCTTATTGTAAAACAATTCAAATGTATCCGAATCAGGAATCATTCATGCTCACGACACATCCTGTTCTTCATGATATGCTGCCGATACACTACATAAGACGTGGAGATGCGTTTCCTGCATCTCCACGTCTTAAGTCATGTTCATTTCTTTTTGTTTCCCAAAATAGAGTTCAGTACAAACCTGCCTATTTTTCTTTCCAGTCCCTGTCTGGTTGTAGGCAATCCTGTCTTCCTGCTTATTTTCTGTTTTGCGGCAGTTATTCCGACCGCCCTTTTCCAAGAAAAGCTTAACCCGCGTATTTTCATATGCATTGCAATATCATGTAACACACAAAAGCCACAGCAGCCCAGAACAGCACATAAAGTATGTTCCGGCACAGATAGAGGATTATGCCTAAGCATCCCCAATTACCAAGTCCCATATACTATATCATAAACCTTTCTTTTTGAACGCTTCCACCAGGCTCTTTATCAATGCGTCTATTTCATTCACGACACCGTTCATGAATGCCACTCTGGCGTTCGGATTTTTCAGTTTTCCAATCCCTTCCGAGTTCATTTTCTTGAAGTTCAGTTCATGTCGCGGTGACGGTTCGCCAAATCCAGCCCATGCCTTATCGGCAACACGGATAGCTGTGCCGGCTCCGCCTATAGCATCTTCCAATACTTTGTCTTTCGCGATGTCGCCTGCATACTTTACGCCAAAGCAATATTTTTCTATCGCATAGATTGTGAATGTCACATCCTTTCTCTTCTTGGTACGGTAGATGTTGAATGTCACACCGTAGCGTTTATATCTGTTACTTTTATAGTAATCCTCCACGTCTTGGGCAAAGTCTTTCTTTTGGATGTCATAACCCTTAGCGATGAGCAAGTCCTGCAATGTGTCCCAGAAATAGCATTGCAGCTGTTCGCCGCTCCAGTCATCTGTCGCAACGACCTCGCGCCCGGCGGCAGCAATGGTTATGCTGCCACTCACAAGCTTTGTGTTGTCAGGGTTAGCAACCTTCACCGTTATTCCGAACATTTCCTTCATTTTGGTCTCAAAGTTACCTACCTGCATGTTTCCACGGCATGCAAGCTCTCCTCCCTTTGCGTTTTCTCCGCTTCGTATAGACGCAAGCGTCGCATCCTCAGGCGCGAATTTCGCACCTTTATACACACGCAAAGTAGCTCCGAACGCATCCTTGAACTGTTTCCTTAGACTTTTGACCGTCATACGGCCGTTAATGTTGAATTCTGCCATTGTAAAATTATCTTTTAAAGTGTTGATAAGATTGTTTATTATTCCCATATGTCTTAAGTTGTTTATTTGATTCTTTTGAGAGTGGCTCTCACATTCTCAATATCCCTTTTGAGGCTTTCTATACGACTGTCATGAGAAGCCGCCCGGCTTATCTTTGATTTACGATAGCTTGCCTTGCTTGATATGGAAGATGTCCTTTTTATCATATCAGCATAATAGGCGTTGTCTTTTTTCTTAGCTTCCCTCTCCTTTGCAATCGAAGCACGAAGGTCTATAAGACGCTTCTTATAATATTCTTTACTCATGACAAGCATCATTAAAGTTTATAATAATCGGAAATACGTTTCCAGACACATCTTTTCTCCTTGACAGACTGTTCCCTGTCAAGACAGAACACGCCTGTGAAGCGATAGAAACAGAAGCCCAAATCATCCTTGTAGCGTAAGAATGTGACGCGGTTTTCTGCCGGTGCGTTGAGCCAATGATTAAGGTGTCCGGCACGCTTGTCCTCCGCCTTAGGATACTCATAGATATGCATTCCGTCCTCAGAAAGCCTGTTACACCAAAGGCGGTGTTCCGTGTTTGGCCACCAGATTATATCCTTTTTCCTGCCAGGCACCGCCGCGCCTGATGCGCGAAGGAATCCACGGTGTTTGGGTTTTGTGCCGAATACAGCCGCAACGTCTTCCGTCGTGCGCAGGCATTCGTTGTCTCCGACCTTCAGAAAACCTTTCTTTATGTGATACTCCACAGTGAGAGTGTCGGCTTCATTCCACGGAATGAAATCATTGCCGAGCGCGGAAATGCGCTGCCTTATCATACCGACAACCTCCGCAACCTGACGGTGGACTCCGTCGATATCACAGCCACAGTCTATCACAACAGGCTTCGAACCGGTGACATCCAGTATCTCCTCGTTACGGATTTTATCTATTTCACGCAGCACGCCATTATCATCTTTGTGGTAAGGCTCGTTTATTTCGATGAAAACATTCAGCTGAGGTAAGTACAAGTCTGCAAGCGCATACTTGTCCTGTGTTCTTCTGATATATTGTTGAACGACAAATTTCACCCGGTCGTCGTCCAACTGATGCCATATCCGGCTTATGACATAGGACTCCGTCTTTTTCCTGCTTATCCTGGCAAACAGACGTTCCATATATTCCAACTTGAAATCCATATTACTTAGGCTTTTATAGGTGTTTGTACTACATCCTGCAAACGGAGCAAAAGAAAAAGGACACAGCCTTGACTTTCCGCTCATCTGCTTTAGTAGGTTCTGGTAAAACCTTTAGCCCAAATAAGGAAAAGCAGTCTGCGCCCCTTGCAGGGTACAAACCTACCATTCGACCTATTATTCGGGGCTATTTTCAATTTACCAGATTTACTAAAGCCAAATAACTTGTCTACAAGTCGCTTGCAATATGTCTTTTAAATTCTTATGTCTGTTTCTGACCTCCTTTTTTGAAAGTTGAACGTATATTTTTGTTCTCGCTTACAAAAATAGGGAAAAAGCCCGAACATACCAAAGAAATTCAAGACTATTCGCAGACTGCCGTGAAAATCGGAGAGAGACTCTCCACATTTATATTATACACACCGCATAAAAAAGTACTTTATGTATTATACCCGGAATACGACGATTTTTGCATTTTTGACGTTAAAAAACGTTACTACATACATTTTATATGATATATCGTAAATGAACGCCCCATGAACCGGTGTATAAAAAATTACGTCAGATACACTCATTAATCACGTCCGAAGCCGTTTTGTTTGAAAAAATATGCTTAACTTAGCGGTCGAAAGCAATAAGAAAACCATATTATATATGAAGCACGATTTCGTAACAATCGCTGACCTGTCGAAGGACAAAATCATGTACATGATAAGAATGGCACAAGAATTCGAGAAGCATCCGAACAGAGAGCTTCTCAAAGGCAAGATTGTGGCAACGCTGTTCTTCGAACCGTCAACACGTACAAGGCTCAGTTTTGAGACAGCAGCCAACCGTCTCGGAGCCAAAGTGATAGGATTTTCTGATGCGAAGGCATCGAGTGTCACAAAAGGCGAAACGCTCAAGGACACGATTCTCATGGTGTCCAATTATGCCGATGTCATAGTGATGCGCCACTACATAGAAGGTGCGGCACAATACGCGAGCGAGATTTCTCCGGTACCTATTGTCAATGCAGGCGACGGAGCTCACATGCATCCCTCGCAGTGTCTGCTCGACCTCTACTCCATCTATAAGACCCAGGGCACACTCGAGAACCTGAACATATATCTCGTAGGCGACCTTAAATACGGCAGGACCGTGCACTCGCTCATAACAGCCATGCGACATTTCAACCCCACTTTCCATTTCATAGCTCCCAAAGAACTCGCCATGCCTGATGAATACAAACTGTATTGCAGACAGCACGGCATAAAGTTTGAGGAGCATACGGAATTCAACGAAGACACAATATCCGACGCTGACATACTGTACATGACAAGAGTGCAGAAGGAGCGTTTCTCCGACCTGATGGAATATGAACGTGTGAAGAACGTGTACATACTGAAAAACTCCATGCTTGGACATGCCAAGGAAAACATGAAGATACTCCACCCGCTGCCGAGAGTGAACGAAATAGCATACGATGTAGACACCAATCCGCACGCATACTACATACAGCAGGCAGGCAACGGACTTTTCGCACGTGAAGCGATATTCAGCCACGTCCTCGACATAAGTCTTGAGGATGTGATGAACGACAACACTATCATTAAATAGTCAGGACAGCTGACAGACAACGAACCACAATCCTCAGACTCATGAACAAGAAAGAAAGACTGGTGGCTGCCATAAAGAACGGCACCGTTATAGACCACATACCGGCAGAAAAGACATATCAGGTGGCAACAATCCTCGGACTGCGCAACCTCACAACGCCGGTGACAATAGGATACAACTATCCTTCGAAGAAAATAGGAAGCAAAGGCATCATAAAGGTATCGGACAAGTTCTTCACCGACGAGGAGATATCACGGCTTTCGGTGGTGGCGCCCAAAGTGGTGCTCAACATCATACGCAACTATGAGGTGGTGGAGAAAAAGACGGTGGAGACACCAGACGAGCTGCGCGGCATAGTGAAATGCAACAATCCCAAATGCATAACGAACAACGAACCGATGGAAACCGTGTTCAACGTTGTAGACAAAGAGCGCGGCACTTTGAAATGCCACTACTGCGACAAGGAACAGAGCATAAGCGAGGTAAAGCTGGTCTGATTATTTTATCACACACCGTTTGCCCGAAAAAGAAAAAAGAATTAACTTTGCACAAGGCTTATCGCAGCCTGCAAACATTCATATAAAACAAATACAGAAACCGCAATGAAAAGAGACCAGGAGATTTTTGATCTTATCGAAAAGGAACACCAACGCCAGCTTAAAGGCATAGAGCTGATCGCATCAGAAAACTTTGTAAGCAACGAGGTAATGGAAGCCATGGGCTCATATCTCACAAACAAGTATGCCGAAGGATATCCGGGAAAGAGATATTACGGCGGATGCGGCGTGGTTGATGAAGTAGAAACACTTGCCATAGAGAGAGTGAAAAAACTCTTCGGAGCCGAATATGCCAACGTGCAGCCACACTCTGGAGCGCAAGCCAACGCAGCAGTGCTGCTGGCAGTACTCAAGCCCGGCGACACATTCCTCGGTCTGAACCTCGCGCACGGAGGCCACCTCTCACACGGCTCCGCGGTCAACACCTCGGGTATTCTGTATCATGCAGTGGGCTATGACCTCGACAAGGAGACAGGACGGGTTGACTACGACAACATGGAAAAGCTCGCCATGGAGCACAAACCGAAACTCATCATCGGAGGAGGCTCGGCATACAGCCGTGAGTGGGACTACAGACGCATGCGCGAAATAGCCGACAAGGTGGGCGCGCTGCTCATGATAGACATGGCGCACCCGGCAGGACTCATAGCAGCCGGACTGCTCGACAACCCTGTGAAATACGCGCATATCGTGACATCAACCACACACAAGACCCTTCGCGGACCGCGCGGTGGCATCATACTCATGGGAAAGGACTTCGAGAATCCGTGGGGACTGACAACTCCGAAAGGTCAGGTGAAGATGATGAGCCAGCTGCTCAACTCCGCCGTATTCCCCGGAACACAGGGCGGACCGCTCGAACACGTCATCGCGGCAAAGGCGGTGGCTTTCGGAGAGGCACTGCAGCCTGAGTTCAAGGAGTGGGCAAAGCAGGTGCAGAAAAACGCGAAAGTGCTGGCAGAGGAGCTCATGAAGCGCGGATTCACAATAGTCAGCGGAGGCACAGACAACCACTCCATGCTCGTCGACCTGCGCTCAAAATATCCCGAACTCACCGGTAAGGTGGCAGAGAACGCGCTCGTTGCGGCAGACATCACCGTGAACAAGAACATGGTGCCGTTCGACACACGCAGCGCATTCCAGACATCCGGCATACGCCTCGGCACTCCCGCCATCACGACACGTGGCGCTAAGGAAGACCTCATGGTGGAGATAGCAGCCCTCATCGAGGAGGTGCTCAACGACCCGGAGAACGAGGAAGTGATAGCAAGCGTACGCCACAGAGTGAACGAGAAGATGAAAGACTATCCTCTCTTCGCATATTAAGCATCAACATAAACAAAATAAAGAAACGGGAGGAAAGCATGCACAACGGCGTTTCTCCCGTTTTTTCACCCCACAGAAAACCATGACACAGGAAATAATAATATACATAATAATAGCCGCTGCGGCGGCAATCGCAATAAGATGGGCTGTACGGACAGTCAGAAACGCAAGCAAAGCCAACAGCTCGTGTGCCGGATGCCCGATTGCCGAAGCATGCAGCTCGAAAAACAAGAATAAATGTCCGAATGACAGAACAAAAACAGAAAAAACACGCTCAAAATTTGTCTGATTGAATAAAAAATCATACCTTTGCAATCGAATTTGAAAACGGTGCCTTGGATGAGTGGCTTAGTCAACGGTCTGCAAAACCGTCTACGGCGGTTCGAATCCGCCAGGCACCTCAGAAGAACTACAATTAATTGGATAAATTATTTGTAGTTCTTTTTGTTTAGACATACATAACTTAACACCGACAAAACTTAAACCATTATGAGAAAACTATTCACCTCACTCACGGCAGCACTGTTTCTCGGAGCGTGCGGAGCCGTGGCGCAGACCTATCACCCGTCTCCTGAGAACATACAGGCAAGAAAACAATTCCAGGACATGAAGTTCGGCATATTCATACATTGGGGCATCTACTCCATGCTTGCCGACGGTGAATGGGTGCAGCATTCCAAGAGAATAGACCGCAACGAATATTCACATCTGGCAGCAGGGTTCTGCCCGTCGCGCTTCAACGCACGCGAATGGGTGGAAGCGTTCAAGGACGCCGGAGCGGGATATGTCACTATAACGTCGCGCCACCACGACGGATTCTCCATGTTCGGCACAGACGCCAGCAGCTACAACATAGTAGACGCCACTCCCTTCGGGCGTGACATACTGAAGGAACTTGCCGGCGAATGCGAGAGACAGGGACTGAAGCTGCACATATATTATTCGCATATGGACTGGTTCCGTCCCGACTATCCGGCAGGCAGCACCAGCAAAGACCTGCCGCATCGGGAAGCCAAGCCCGACTGGAACTCATATTTCAACTTCATGAACACACAGCTGACAGAAATACTCACCGGATACGGAAAGATAGGAGCCATATGGTTTGACGGCATGTGGGACCACGCGGACAACTTCGACTGGCAGCTTGACGAACAATACGCGCTCATACACAGGCTGCAACCGGCATGCCTCATAGGCAACAACCATCACTCCGCACCGCACGAGGGCGAGGACTTCCAGCTCTTCGAGCAGGACCTGCCGGGAGAGAACAGCGCAGGATTCTCCGGCGGACAGAAGGTGAGCGACGCATTGCCTCTGGAGTCGTGCCAGACAATGAACAGCACATGGGGCTACAGCATAACGGACAAGTCGTACAAATCTGCCGACGAACTGATAAGACGACTCGTGAAATCGGCTGGCATGAACTCAAACCTGCTGCTAAACATAGGTCCGCGTCCGGACGGATGTCTGCCTGACGAAGCGATGGAACGGCTGAAGGAGATAGGCAAATGGACAAAACGATACGGAGAAACAATATTCGGCACACGCGGCGGACTGATAAAGCCATGCCAATGGGGCGTGAGCACCCAGAAGGGAGACACGCTCTATCTGCACATACTCCATCTCGAAGAGCGGACGCTCACCATACCGCTGGACACGAAAGAAATAAAGTCGGCAAGAATGTATGACGACGGCAGCAAACTGAAAATACGCAAAGCAGGCAACGGTTCCGCCTTAATAAGTCTGCCAGCCACGCCTCAAGGTGTCGACACGATTGTAGAGATTGTCCTGAGAAAACAGAAGCGCGGATGACACACATTCTGTCCGGAAATGAATATTCATGCAATCAAGGAAGTAAAAAAACATGAAAACTGAAAATCGCAAAAGAGAATTACGCTGACACGGAAACACATGTCAACGGACGGAAAAAAGCGATTTTTAGGAAAGAAAATCACAATAGAATACATTGCCCGAGCCCCTGCCGAGTTACAGAACAGACCGTTCCGCAATCTCACAGGGGCTCTCCCGTGTCACCACAAAGGCTTTCCCACGGTGCGGAAAAGCCCATATGACACCACGGAAAAGGCTTTCCGGCAGCACAGGAAAGGCGCAGGCAAATCGCAAAACTCCACATCACACTGACTCTCAACGGCTTGGCATAACCGCCAAAAAAACTACGTATTTTCATCAGGAGAATCTTATGGACATAAAAAAGGCACTCTCGCGAAGCATGCTCCGCATAATTATGCACCTTCAACCTATAAGGTGCATATATATACAAAAACCGCAGACAACGGAGAGTGAGGCGCATTCTAAACTGAATAGGGCATCGGTCTTCATACGTATTTCGCATTGATGTCGGGCAGATTGGCTTCTGACCATATCAAATACGTGGCTGCCGATACAGGCAAGAAGCACAAGACAAGATGAAGGCAACTGTGCGGAAGATGGATGAAGAGCCGGTCATGCATACGGATACCCCCTGCTCTTTTCTTCCTGATTCTCCAGACGGTTATGTAGACAGCAGCAAAACAAATCATGGAAAATATTTTGCACAATCTAAATATTATTATTATCTTTGTCCCCCGAAAAAGGAAGATTGGCAGAGTGATCGAATGCGCTGGACTCGAAATCCGGTATACCGCTTTTTGGTATCGGGGGTTTGAATCCCTCATCTTCCGCAAACAAACGAATGACTATGTAACGAGAGCGGGGAGAAGACATAATTGTTTTTCTTTCCGCTTTTGTTTTTTCGCCACATCAAACCATCCTACATGCGGTTGCAAATAATGTCATGCCGTTCTTCATCCTTGGGCATTACGAAGGTTGAATATATTGCCAGAAAAGAGCCATACATATACTTCCAACGAAACATCCGACCCGAATTGTCATCAGACTTCATACGTTTTACGTCCTGCCGTCAAGCTGTCTGGTTTCCGGCTATACCTCACATGCAGCCGGATATATCGGATAAAGACCGGGAAAAAGATGACGTCAGAAGTGCGGAATTCGCTTTGTGGGCCGTGAACCAAGTGAAAAAGCCGTCTTGGATGTATAAAGACCAATCAGGCTTCAACACAAAAATAAAACATTCCATAATATCACGACGAACGCTGACGGATGCGGAATCATTCAGATTAATACCGGTTAAGAAGTATGCCCTATGCCTCCAGCCACAACGCCTGAAGGAATTCTGCCACACGGCGGAATACCTGATGTTGCAGCCATCAATCTGTACTGCTTCCGAATTATCATGGTCCGTATTCATGTGCTCAAATCCGTCAGACCGGACGCACACTATTTCTACAAACCGGACAAGCAGGGCGAGAGTCATAGGTATGCAAACGAAGAAAGGCTGCTCCTTTTTGTTGGGAACAGCCTTTCTTCGTGACTCCGACAGGATTCAAACCTGTAACCTTCTGATCCGTAGTCAGATGCTCTATTCAGTTGAGCTACGGAGCCTTGTTTCTTGTTTGCGGTTGCAAAGGTATGCATATTTTTTGTTTCCGCCAAACTTTTTCCGCTATTTTTTTGTTTTTTCTTCAAAAAACATCAGAAAAAGCATATTTCGCCTACTCTTCCCCCTTCAATATGGGCAAGGATATGTGATATTTCACGGCAAGGAGCCTTATCGCACATATTATCAGGAATGACAATACGACTGCCATGCTTACATTAAGCCCGGCTGTAACAAAGCCCCAATAGGCGAGTCCTCCCACTACACTTGCCATGGCGTAAATCTCTTTCTGAAAGATTACCGGCACATTGTTGAGCAGCACATCGCGTATCACGCCTCCGGCAGACCCAGTGATGCATCCCATTATTATGGCTACCCAGAACGGGTGACCGCAATCGATGGTCTTCTGGAGTCCGGCAATGGTGAAAAGAGCCAGACCGAGAGTGTCGAATAAGAACCATGCGTTGTCGAGACGCTTGAGATAGCGCGCGAACACTATCACAAACATCTGCGCCATGACCGTACACACAAGATAGACCGACGATGTCATCCAGAACGGAGTGACACCGAGCATGACGTCGCGTATGGTGCCTCCGCCAATGGCGACAGCCACACCACACACGAATCCTCCGAACCAGTCGAAATGCTTGGCTGCTGCATGGCGTATGCCGGATATGGCAAACGCGAACGTGCCGAGAAACTCTATGACATTGAAAAGAGTGCTGTATATCAACTGATCGTCCATCGTCAGAGGTTGACTACGTTTACAGGATTGCCGCCGGCAAAGGCACGCAGATTGTCTATTGCGGTTCTGACAAGACGTGTGCGCGCCTCACGCGTTGCCCACGCAATGTGGGGAGTGATGTAGGCGTTGGGCTGTCTGAGCAGCGGGTTGTCGGCTGAAGGCGGTTCGCAGCTCATGACGTCAGCCCCATAGGCGGCAAGCCGACCGCTCTCGAGAGCCTCAGCCACGTCGTGCTCGTTGACCACCGGACCACGGCTGGTGTTGATGATAATCGCTCCGGGACGCATGCGTGCGATGCTGTAGCGGTTGATGAGATTGCGTGTCGAATCGTTCAGCGGACAATGAAGTGTGAGAATGTCGCTTGCGGCAAGGAGCCCGTCCATTGTGGTCTTCTGTATGCCTGCAGGCAGGTCGGACAAGTGCTTGCTCGTGAAGGCGAATACGTCCATGCCGAAATCCATAGCTATGCGTGCCACCTTGCTACCTATATTGCCAAGACCGACAATGCCCAGCGTCTTTCCCGCCAGTTCGGTAAGCGGTGTGTCGGCATAGCAGAAGTCCTCACCTTCGCTCCAGCGTCCGGCACGGTTCTGTGCGGCGTAATGGCCAACACGGTTGGTGATATTCAATATATGCGCGAACACCATCTGCGCCACGCTCTCGGTGCTGTATGCCGGAACATTGGTGACGGTGATTCCGAGTTTGCGTGCGGCTTCTATGTCAACTGTGTTGAATCCTGTGGCAAGCACTCCGATATACTTCAGGCGCGGAAGCTGCGAAAGAACAGCGGCATTGAGCACCGTCTTGTTAGTCATCACGGCATCTGCGTCAGCAATGCGGCTGACCACGTCTTTCGCGGAAGTGCGCGGATAGACAGTAAGTTCTCCGAATTCTCTCAGCGGTTCCCACGACAGGTCACCGGGATTGGCACAATGGCCATCCAATATAACAATATTCATATTTTAAAGATGTTTTGTTCTATTATCCTTGTTTTGAATTATTTATCCTTATATCTTTCGCCCCAGCAACGCAACATCCACTGATATTGCTTTTCCTCGGAAGGGGTGTGCTGGGCATGCCATATCCTCGTGTCAGCCAGTTCGTCGGGCATGTACTGCTGGCTTACGAAATTACCGGGAAAATCATGCGGGTAATTGTATCCGTCACTGTATCCGAGATTCTTCATAAGTCCGGTGGGAGCGTTACGCAGATGGAGCGGCACAGGAAGATTGCCTGTACGCCGCACTATGTCGAGCGCGGAGCCGATGCCCATATACGCAGAATTGCTCTTCGGGCTTGTGGCAAGATAGACAGCAGCCTCAGCCAGAGGTATACGGCCTTCAGGCCACCCTATCTTTGTGACGGCGTCGAAGGCTGCGTTGGCAAGAAGCAGGGCGTTGGGATTGGCAAGCCCGACGTCTTCAGCCGCGCTTATGACCAGGCGGCGGGCAATGAACTTGGGGTCCTCACCGCCCTCTATCATGCGTGCCATCCAATAAAGCGCCGCATCAGGGTCGCTGCCACGTATGCTTTTTATGAAGGCTGAAACAATGTCATAGTGCATCTCTCCGTCCTTGTCATAGGCAAGAGGATTCTGCTGCAGACGGCTCACCACGACGTCATCGGTTATGACAACATCGCCTTCCTCGGCGTCAACCACAAGTTCGAGAATGTTGAGCAGCTTGCGTGCGTCACCGCCGCTGTACCTTAAAAGCGCGCCTGTCTCACGCAGCTCTATATGCCTACGGCTAAGCTCCGCGTCTTTAGTGATGGCGCGGTTGAGAAGTTCGAGAAGATCATCTTTCTCAAGCGGTTGCAGGACATACAGCTGGCAGCGGGAGAGCAGCGGTCTTATCACTTCGAATGAGGGATTTTCGGTGGTGGCGCCGATGAGAGTGACCACGCCACGTTCCACAGCACCGAGCAGAGAGTCCTGCTGCGACTTGCTGAAACGGTGAATCTCGTCAATAAACAGTATGGGCGATACAGAAGAGAAGAACTGTCCCTTCCGTGCGCGCTCTATCACATCGCGGACATCTTTAACCCCACTCGTGACTGCACTGAGGGTATAGAACGGTGTCTCCAGTCGATTGGCGATAATCTGAGCAAGAGTGGTCTTTCCGACTCCGGGAGGTCCCCATAGAATAAAAGAGGGGATGCGCCCTGCATCTATCATTCTGCGCAAGACGGCACCCTCACCTACAAGATGTTTCTGACCGACGTATTCGTCAATGGTGCGGGGTCTCATTCTTTCAGCCAACGGCTCACTCATATCATGTACAAAATTAGAAAATATATGCGATACAGACAAAAATTCTATATGAAAAACTTGTAAATTAAAAGTAAAGTATATACTTTTGCACCGCCTCATTGCGACGTATTATGAAGGTAACAATCATTCAGACTGACATACAATGGGCTGCGTGTGACAACAACGCATCTGCTGCACGGGACATCATACTCTCTGCAGGAGAAAGCGACATGTATGTCTTGCCGGAAATGTGGAATACCGGCTTCACCGTCACAAAAGAAGAGGTCTCGGCCTCATCATCAGACCGGGCACTGGAATGGATGCAGGAAACCGCACGGCAGACAGATGCCGTAGTGTGTGGAAGCATGGCTGTAGAAAACGAAGACAAAGCAAACCGGGCCATACATCCATATAGAAACAGAATGTTCTTTGTAAAACCTGACGGGGCGTACACTTGCTACGACAAACATCATCTGTTCAGACCTGCGGGCGAAGACATCATGTTTGCCGCAGGCGACAAACGGATAATTGCAGAATGGAAAGGATGGAGATTCCTGCTCACAATATGCTATGACTTGAGATTTCCGTTATGGCTGCGCTATAACAACGACTACGACGCAATAATAAATGTTGCGAACTGGCCTGACATGCGCCATGACGCATGGGATGTACTGACGAGGGCACGCGCGATTGAGAACCAATGCTTCTTCATAGCGTGCAACAGGACAGGATACGACAAGACTCTGTATTATTCCGGACACAGCAGGATAATAGACCCGCAAGGCAGGATAATGGCAGAATGTGAGACAGGAAAACAACAATCCGTCACCGCTGTCATAGATAAGGACAAAGTGACAAACTACAGACGGGCGTTTAATGTACTGGACGAAAGAGATAATAAGTAACATTATAATATGAAACAACAGAAAGCATTAACTCTTAAAACATTAACGAAAAGCAATGTGTGGGAACTGCAGGAAAACGACATCCTGCACATGTGGGAATCTGCAGAAAGGGATGCTGACCTCAAAGACAACATGCGGCATTACATTGATGTGATCAAAAGCGCATTCGACATGGAGGAGATGAAAATATCAAAACCGGAGGTTATCAGCAAATATGAGGCACGGGGATACAAAATCGGAACAATTCGCCTGGACGAAAACAATAAATCAAAATGGGCTATAAAAAAACGTCCGATAGCAAGAGTGACTGACCTCACATACGAAAATATCCATCATATCACAGCCGAAAAGCTGCTCGAAGTGCTCGACAGCAATTTCGGAGGAGGATGGGAGTCTCTTTCACAGAGCATAAGGGACATAATAGAAAGCGGATTCGACATAAGCACAACAACATTGCCGAAAGACAGACTCCACAAACCGGGCGGTATGTATGAAAAGAAAATTAAAGACGGATACGATGTCCTTGAAATAGAAAAAGGTATGTGGGTGGAAGCCATATTTGCCAAGGAAAAACCGGAAAACACGCCTTACACACCACATAAAGATGAGGAGGACAGCAAATACAAAAGACTCAACGACGAGGACGAGGAATATGAAGAGGAAAATGAGGATAAGTTTGACGATGACGACGATGACGATTTCGATGAAGACAAACTGACCGAAGAAAGCTATCGTACAACATTCGATACAGATCCTGAGGAACTGGCTTTGGAAGCAGAAGACGTAAGCGACGACGATAATTATTGATAAAAGAAACGCAGACAAACATATTATAAGTAAAGCTCCAGACAGAAACATACACTGTCTGGAGCTTTTTCATTATACATGAGCGGCAAAATCAAGCTTCCGTATTTTAACCCGCAATAGAGCATTAAGACGCCGTACACATATTTATATTTTCCTATCGGCTATTCAATTCTGTTTTTATTTCCTACGTTATCTTGCCTTCCGATTTTCCACGATATACCAGCTACGTATTCAAATGAAGCGGAAACCAACATGTATGGCAGTAGTGTGAAAAGATGATGATGCCTGATTACCGACTTGGGATAAAAACATTTTATATCGACTGACGAGAATATGGCATTCTAATGAAATATGATGACAGACTTGGGATAAACGCATTTTATATCGACTGACGAGGACAGAAGGAATTAATGGAATTATAACTACCGCCTCAGCGTAAAAACATCTGAACACCCCATTACTAATGCAGAACTGAAATATGTCTCACAGAGTAACGCATAACATTATACCCTATAAAATTACGCATTTATTTCGAGATTTACACTTACGCCGTATTGAAAGACTGTCCTCCCAATCATAGTGCTCAACTATTCGTGAATTAATGCGTGAAACATTCTATACTGTTTATTTTTTAGGAACAAATGTCTCCCAAGTCTGGTCATCATAGAAGATTCTTATTTCAGTTATTTTACGCTGAGGTTTGTCAAAATTTTTTACTTTATTAATGACATCGTCATATGAAAACTGTACACCTGATACGGGCGACGGTTTAGATGATATTACTTGTTGATGATCATCAAAATCAAGCATCCTCCCAGACACAGTTCCAGAATCACTCTGTGCCTTTACCGAAACATCTTCATCACTGCCGTCCTCATACATATCACCAATCCCAAACAAAAGCCAGTCTGTTGATATTTTGGGAATCTTATTCTTTATTGCCTCAACTATCGCAAGGGTAGGACGGGTACGTCCGGTGAATATGCTACTCAATGTCGCCGGGGCAATTTGTATGAATTCGGCAAACACCTGTTGAGTCATATGCTGACTTTCCATGACCTTTCTGATTCTGTCTTTCATATGCTAAAGCTGTTTTTTAGCCCGTAAATGGGCTATTATCTATGATTTTACAAAATTAAAATAAAATAATGACATACACAACAATTCAATAATATATTTACATTTGGATAAAACACATTTGTAATATCAAATTTACAGTGTGATACTATATGTGTTGTTGATATTTACATTTACATATACAAATGTAAAGGAAACCATCAATTAACGCCATAAAAAACACTTTACATATATTATAATATACTATTGGTAATCAGTATAGTTATTTTAACCGATAGAGATGTAATATACATGCCTTCTCATGTATAATTCTGATATGAGTATGCAATAACCGAATGAAAATATTAATAAAAGCTTTTAATCAGCTCATTTTCATATAGATATATGATTAAAGTTACTGATGTATATATATACATTCACATTCATATAATCAGACAATATCGTTTTGTATATACAATATACAACGATTCGTATTTTACATTTACATATTACATACGTAAACATAGAGATTACGGCACGTTTATCGGAATTGGTTTACAATATTATATTACACATTTTGAAATGCTAAAATTTACTAATTGTTGATTTGAACGGTTTGAAAATGGGAAAATTTCCCATTTTTTCAATAATTCGGACAAAGGATAATGTCATCCCGAAATACTCAAAATATAAGAGGGAATAAATCACATAACTATCATATTTTTAGCAAATTATAAAGAAAAAAAGCCTTGAATGAAAGTTATGTTTTAGAATAATCAATATAGAAAAAGGGGTATTTTTCAGTGCAAAATATAGAATATAAGCTCTTTCATCAACTCACCAGACCCTGTATTTGGATTATCCAGACCTTTGCTTTTAGCGTCTATTTCTCTTATTTTAGAAATTATCTGCATTGTTTTCATAGGTGTGTAGTTTTTCATACCTACCATATAGTCCTTTACACCCCACACGGACTTCAATTCCAAAGCCTCTGCAACAGCCGAGTCGTTTGTACGGTTGTGAGTATAATGCGCAATCATCAGATTCTGGAAAAAACCAAACAGTAAAGGCAAGAAAGAATAAACAGAGCCTGCCTTGGGATTTTTGTCAAAATAATTTACTATTCTGTTAGCCTTCATTATATCACGTTCAATTATCGCACGGCGCAATTCAAAAGAATTGAAATCCTTGCTCACTCCTATCTGATGTTCCACGACATCAGGTGTAACACGCCGGTCCGTATCTGGGAGTGATATAAGGAGCTTATCCAGTTCGGAAACAAGACGGCTTATATCAGAACCTATATGTTCGGCAACAAGCGCAGCCGACTTTTCATCTATCGCGGCATTGTGAGTTTTCATGTACGTTGTAATAAAACCAGGCAGTTCGCTGTCACGTTTCTTCTTGCTTTCAAAAACGACGCCTACGGCTTCCGTTTTCGCTACAATCTTCTTGCGTCTGTCAATGGTTCCGTTCTTATAACATAAGACAAGTATTGTAGAAGACAGCGGTTTATCGAGATATCTCTCCAAAGCGTCAAAAGAACGGATGTTCTGTGCCTCCTTAACGACAATCAGCCGATGTTCTGCCGGCATAACAGGATAGCCTTTCGCCATATCCACAATCTGCGCGGCGGTGACATCAGAACCAAACAGAATGTTCTGATTGAAAAACAATTCTTCAGGCTGCAACACATTGTTTGAGATATAATCAGATATCTTATCGATGAAATAAGACTCCTCTCCCATCAACAAATATATGGGATAAAATCTGCGTGCTTTCAAATCACGCATCACTGACTCATACGTAGTTACAGTCTTTTTCTCTGCCATTTCGAAACAATTGTATTTTTTTCAATAAACACAGGCATCTGTCGCGCGGAGACATTCTCAACCGTATAAAACGCGATGAATACTGTCCACATGAAAACGACAAGATGTGTCTGATTCTAATTATTCATGCATAAAACAGCCGTAATTTATTTTGTCAGAGCAACTATTCACATTATCTTTGCATAAGATAAGCTGCGATTCGGCAGTGTCAAGCCCAGTAAAACGGTGTTTCCCTGTCTTGCCGTTGCTCTCATCTTGCATTGTCTTTGCATAAGACAAGCTGCGATTCGGCAGTGTCAATCCAGGTAAAACGGTGTTTCCCTGTCTTGCCGTTGCACTCATCTTGCATTATCTTTGCATAAGACAAGCTGCGGCTCGGCAGTGTCAAGACCGGTAAAACGGTGTTTCCCTGTCTTGCCGCTGCACTCATCTTGCATTATCTTTGCATAAGATAAACTGCGCTCGGGAAATTGCAAGTAAACTTTCGTTTCCCTCGTTTGCATTATCTTTGCATACAAAAACAATTGTGTACAGTCTCCATTTCCACTTATTGTGAAGCAATGGAACCATTGTCTGAAGCTGTTAATGCAATAATCATTATATGATACAAAATTAATAAAATGATCCGACTAAACCTACCAAGTTTTAAAATAAAATTGTCCGGTACCATACAAAAGCCGATGATATACGATATTCTTCGAAGGAAGCATGTCGCACTCACGCCTGAAGAATGGGTGAGACAGCATTTCATACATTATATGATAGAGTGCAAATCATATCCAGCCTCACTCATGGCAAACGAAGTCAGCCTGAAATATGGCTCTAAATCACTACGTGCCGACACCGTATTATATAACAGAAGCCTTAAACCAATCATGATAATGGAATACAAGGCTCCTGACATTGCCATAACACGCAACGTTTTTGATCAGATATCCGCATACAATCTTCTTCTACATGTAGACTATCTCATCATGAGCAACGGTATGCAACACTATTGTTGCAAGATGGACTATGACCGCCGCAGCTACACCTTTCTCACAGACATCCCCGACTATCCAGACATCATATGATATATACAGCCAAATCGTTTTCCAACTATTATAAATACAAAAGAATATCTACTTTTTATTTATTTTATTGTCAGAAAAACATAAAGGCACTATATTTGCATATTCATAATACACAAAACCGTGCCTGTACGTTTCATTATATAAATGAAGGCAAGCCCGGACGAATACAGAAAGAATACAAATTAAAACAATCATGACATGGGAGCATCAAGATGGATAGGAGGCTATCTGGGATTCATATTGGGCGGAGGTCCCTTAGGGGCACTCGCAGGATTTGCCCTTGGATGGCTATTTGAGAAAGGAATGGACAATGTCAACGACAAAGAAGGAGAATACGGACAAGCGTTTGACGACAGCTATAACAGACAAAGAGAATATGAAGGAGAACGCAACTCCTTTCTTTTCTCACTCCTCGTACTGTCCTCTTACATAATCAAGGCTGACGGAAAAGTGATGCACTCAGAAATGGAACTTGTGAGACGATTTCTGAGCCGTAATTTCGGAGAGACCGCAAAAGCTGAGGGAGAGAGAATCATACTGCGTCTGTTCGAGCAGCAGAAACAGATGGGAGCGGAAAGGTTCAGAGCCACAATTCACGATGCGTGCCGGCAGATTGAAACAAACATAAGCTATGCGCAGCGTCTGCAGCTTCTCAACTTCCTTGTGATGATAGCGCAGGCAGACGGTGTAATCGTAAAAGAAGAAAACGACGCGCTCAGAGAGGTTGCCGTAAATCTCGGCATATCTTCCGCCGACATAGACTCCATGCTCAACCTGCAATACGGCAACAGCAGCCTTGACGCGGCATATAAGGTACTTGGAGTAAGCCCTGATGCTACTGACGAGGAGATAAAGGCGGCATACAGAAAGATGGCGCTGAAGCATCACCCTGACCGCGTCGCCACACTTGGAGAGGACGTGAAGAAGGCTGCCGAGAAGAAGTTTCAGGAAATAAACAACGCAAAAGAACTTATATATAAGGCACGCGGCTTATAATCCGCAAAACACGAAGCTCTTTTGCTTTATACAAACTACAAGCAATAAACATAATGATATATCAAAGCGTGATAAAAGGCGAAGCGTAAATGCTTCGCCTTTTATCATGAAAAGCCACGCCTGACAAGCGGTCTCATGCATGCTTTTATACTCGTTTGGATTCTTTTTTATACCAAACTACATCGGACATCATACATGTTTCACACTGCTCCATACATATTTCGTTCCTGTTTGTTTTTGAAAAAACAGACGGCATCCGGCAATATAAAAAGCTCTTACTGCCTTCACCGGCACTGTCTCATACATGAAAACAAGGCGGTATTATACGCATACAATCCAAAATAGAGATGCAAAATATTGCGTCTCACAAGCAAGGATGCACAATGAACTTATGTGAATATATGCCTGCCATTCCCGCTATCATTCCTCGGAAAACGCAAGATTTTGCGTCCATACCGGGCGGACACCGATTATACATTTAAGGCTTATTGTCAGCCATTCATCCTTCTTCCGCACTGCTGCCGCCATATTGTATTCAGCTTTTTCCAGATATAGCCAGCTACATCTTCGACAAAAGCAGAATACAATCTGGCTGACAGCAGCACTAAACAAGAATAGAAGTCTAATGACGATTCGGGTTTAATACGAATCTGGCGAATTTTAAGTAACGGAAAAATAGAAGTATACACAAACTGTCCTTATACTGAATTCATCCGACTAACGCTATTTTATGAAAAAAATGCGGACAACGACGCCGCTCCTTTACGCGCCCTTGTCCGCACCTTACCATATAAAGCCGTCTTAATACTACTCGTCAGCTTTCTTTGCCTTACGCACCGCACGCTTGCGCTTCGGTTTGTCGTCCGTATCACCGGCGGCATTCCTTACGCCAGCCAGTTCAGGATCAATCATGATTCTTCCGCAATACTCGCACACGATGATTTTCTTGTGCATTTTGATGTCGAGCTGTCGCTGTGGCGGTATTTTGTTAAAGCATCCTCCGCAGGCATCGCGCTGCACGTACACGATGCCCAGACCGTTGCGCGCGTTCTTGCGTATGCGCTTGAAACTTGAGAGAAGGCGCGGTTCTATTTTTGTCTCCATGTCCTTTGCCTTTTCCTTCAGTTTCTCCTCCTCCTCACGTGTTTCCTGCATTATCTCGTCAAGTTCGCCCTTCTTGTCCTCAAGAGCTGTCTGGCGGTCGTCTATTAGGAGCTTGTTCTGCTCAAGGTCTTTTTTCTTCTCCTCGACCTTCATCAGAGCCTCCTTGATCTTTTTGTTGCACAGCTCTATCTCAAGACTCTGGAACTCTATTTCCTTTGTCAGAGTGTCATACTCACGGTTGTTCTTCACATCGTTCAACTGCTGCTTATAGCGTTCCACGCTTGCCTCAGCCTCCTTTATCTCCGCCTTTTTCTGCGAGACTGCCGACTGGAACTCGTTGATTTCGTTTTCTATTTTCTCCACACGAATCCTCAAGCCTTCGATTTCATCCTCGAGATCCTGCACCTCGAGAGGCAGTTCACCGCGCAACGCACGTTTTTCGTCTATTGCCGACAATGTTGTCTGAAGCTGATAAAGGGTTCTCAGTTTCTCTTCCACTGATAAATCTGTAGGATCTTTCTTTGCCATAATTATAAATAGATTATCGGATTCGTGTTCGTTCCAGCCATTACGACCGGTACTCCGGGACACTCTTCCTCGATTATTGATTTGAATATTTCCTTAGTAAACTGTTCGCTCTGGTAATGTCCGATAACGCATATCTGTATTTCCTGCCCATGTCCGAAATACACATGATAATGCATCTCGCCCGTGACAAAAGCGTCCGCGCCCTCCTTTATCGCTTCGTCAAGCAGGAAATCGCCCGCTCCGCCGCATATGGCGACACGCCTCACAGGACGTTTCAGCAGCTCGTTGCACATGGCACAGTCCACACCAAACTGTTTTTTCACATTTCTCACGAAGTCAGTAGCACCCAACGGCTCGGGCAACTCGCCTATCACTCCGCTTCCAGCCTCAATACCTCCGACATCCTTACGTGCGAAGAAACCGACGTTCTCAAGTCCCATCTTCTCCGCAATCTTGAAGTTAACGCCACCGCGTGCGTTGTCCATGTTGGTATGCATCGACACCACAGCCACGCGATTCTCTATAGCCTTCATCACCGTACGCTGCACACTGTCGGCATCTGATATGGTCTTCAATCCGTGAAACAGCAGCGGGTGATGTGACACAACCAGATTGCATCCCTTGCTCACTGCCTCATCGATGATGTCCTCGTTCACGTCAAGGCACAATAAAGCCCCTGAGACTGCCACCTCCGTCAATCCTATCTGCAAGCCGGAATTGTCCCATCCTTCCTGCAAAGGCAGAGGCGCGAAACGTTCAAGGGCGGTCATCACTTCCTTTATTTTCACGCTTTTACAGCTATGTTATGTTTATAATAGATTGCAAAGTTAATAAAATAATTATACATTTCCCATATACCGCCACACTTTTTGCATTATTTTAACCCGACCATATCCGCACGCCTTTTGAGCACATACTTGCCGCAGAACGTCACATTCCCGACAAGCACGACATGCCGCCGGACGATTTTTTACTATAAAAAACTCTTATAGGATATAAAACATACATTCCCTAAATCGAGAAAGAGTTCTACTTGTATTAATAAAAACAGTTATGTAAATGAAATAGGAAGCCAAAGATAACATTAAAAATAATATGTAAGAAAGAAAGTAATAATAAATAGTTACCTTTGCACTTACAAATAATATATAATGGATATTAATCTCTTGAAATTGGTGTTAGTTGAACGGAAATGTACAATATAATAGTTGACATAGCGGTCGGACGTAAATCCCTCTACAGTTTCAAAATGATGTGATAACACCGCATTGCCTCTAATGGAAGATATAATTAGCAGGTCTAACGTATTAAACATTGACATTAAAGAATTGATTAATAATTATGAGTAGTAAAAATAATGACCAAGGACGTGCCTACGAATACATATGTTTGCATTCACTACAAGATGCAATAAGTGCTATCCGTAAATCACGAATAATCCATAATAGTAGTTATGATGCTGCCGAACATGCATGGAATACACTTTGTGTTGCGGAAAAAGCGTTATAGTTTATATGTTGTGTAAAAACATACATTTATTATTCCATATCTATATAGCATATTTCAAAAATAGATTTTAAATATGATTAGATTTCAATTTTTTCCACGCTCCATCGGTGTTGTAAAGCCCATTGAAGATGTATTGGAAGCATTCAAGAACGTAGAAGCCAACATAGACTCACAGACATGCAATATGAAATCAGACGATGTACTTGCCACGGTGGAACCATACTTGACCAAACTTAAGTACGACGTTGAAAAAGACAAAAGCAATAAGGGTAAAATTGATGTTCCGGTTTTATTTGGCAATAACAATACTATTGACAAATCATTCTATGCTGATGCGATAAGTTGCGATGGGAAAGTTGTAATTGAGGTGGAAGCAGGACGCGCAACAGAAAACAACCAATTCCTTAAAGACATATTCGAAGCATCAATGATGTTTGAGGTTGAATATCTGATTTTAGCCGTCAGGAATAATTATAGAGGACACGATGATTTTGAAAGAATATACACATTTCTTGAAACAATGTACATTTCTAACAGAATAAAACTTCCTTTAAAAGGAATATTATTAATAGGTTATTGATTAATAAAAATGCAAACAGATAAATATTCTGTAAAATACGGTGCTTTTATAAAGAAATATAAGAATACTCCTAAAATCGCAAGAGTCATTATAGAATGGAAAGATAACAGACAACAGCATGACTATCTTATTTCCCTTGATGATTATTGGGCTGACGACACACCTTACCAATATCGTAATACGGAAATGGGAGTTCTTTCAGAAGAAGATATCTTTTATCATGCAGGCAATATTCAAGGTTTGTATGACCTGATAGAATCAGATAGAGAAGATTTCAAAATATTAGATGTCATAGACTATTTCTGAATTCTAACAAACGACTTTAAAACCTTTTATATGACAGGTTTAAGAAGAAATGTCCCACATTTAAAGCTAACTTCCCTGACACAAAATTAATAGAAGGTGACATCAGAAATATACCTTCAGACTCATTTCCTAAACATGTGGCAGGTATAATAGGCGGTCCTCCTTGCCAATCATGGAGTGAAGCCGGTTCTTTAAAAGGTATAGAAGATGCCCGCGGACAATTGTTCTATGAATATATCAGGATTTTGCGTGACACACAACCTCTGTTTTTTGTTGCGGAGAATGTGTCTGGTATGCTTGCCAAACGACATGCTGCCGCCGTTAGTGGATTCATGAGGTTATTTGATGAAGCAGGATATGACGTTAATCTGAAAATGCTTAATGCCAACGACTATGATGTACCTGAAGATAGAGACCGTGTATTCTACATAGGCTTTCGCAAGGATTTACACATAGATGATTATGAATATCCGAAACCGCAAGAGCATAAACCTACTTTACGCGAGGCTATTTGGGATTTGCAAGACACAGCCATACCGGCAAGAGAAAAGAACCATACAAACGGAGATGCTTGTGCCGTACCTAACAATGAATATTTCACCGGTGCTTTCTCACCAATATTCATGTCACGCAACCGAGTAAGGTCATGGGACGAGCCTGGATTTACGGTTCAGGCAAGCGGAAGACAATGCCAGCTTCATCCTCAGGCACCAAAGATGATAAAGGTGGAAAAGAACTTACAGAAATTTGTTGAAGGGAAAGAGCATCTGTATAGAAGAATGACCGTGAGAGAGGTTGCCCGTGTCCAAAGTTTTCCTGATGACTTCAAGTTCATATATGAAGAGGTGAATTATGGATATAAGATGATTGGCAATGCCGTTCCTGTCAACCTTGCATATCATGTGGCATTAAGCATAATAGAAACATTGAAACGGCATAATATCATATCAGACAATTCATGGATGTAGTATCTCTATTTGCAGGATGCGGAGGTCTTGACCTTGGGTTTGAAAGAGCAGGTTTCAATGTGAAATGGTCTAATGAAAACGATTCTTCTATATTTGAAACATATAGAAGGAATCACCTCAATACCATTTTAAACACTACAGATGTACGCTTACTCAAAGACCAGGACATTCCTTCTTGCGACGGTGTTATAGGCGGACCGCCATGTCAATCGTGGAGCGAAGGTGGCAAACAGCTCGGATTGGAAGACCCAAGGGGCAAATTGCTCTTAGAGTATGTCAGAATTGTCAAGATGAAAAAGCCAAAGTTCTTTGTCATTGAGAATGTACAGGGGATACTTGATGACAAGCATAAGCAATCGTTGGCATTCATAATAGAAAGTCTGCAATCTATAGGTTATTCTATAAAACACAAACTTATAAATGCGTCAGACTTTAAGGTTCCGCAAGATAGATATCGTGTGTTTTTTATTGGAATACGGAATGACATACATAATACGTTTACGTTCCCACTTGCTGCGACCGGCAGGAAAATCACTTTAAGAGAAGCCATTGGGGATATCGTTGAAAGACCAAGGTTTTTCAACGACGAGATGATTCTGACAGAACATCCTGCAAGAAAGAACCATGACGTTTATACAGGAAACTATGACGCAAAATACATGTCGCGCAATCGTGTCCGTTCATGGTACGAACAGTCTTTCACAATACAGGCACAGGCAAGGAACGAGCCTCAACATCCGCAGGCTCCAAAAATGACTTATGTCAGTTCTGACAAGAGAATTTTCGCAAAAGGATATGAGCACCTTTATCGTCGGTTGAGTGTGCGTGAATGCGCAAGAATACAGACATTTTCTGATAGCTTCGTGTTCTTCTATACAAACATCAGAAACGGGTATAAGATGGTTGGCAATGCCGTGCCACCACGATTGGCGTACGCACTTGCTGTGCAAATACAGAAGATGTGTTTCAGATAAACTCATAAAAAACTTATTATAGAATCGCACGGAGGCTAAAATTGTTTGATTGTAATGTTATGGCAAACCTTATTCCAGTCATACAAAAATAATCTAACAAGCGTATCCCTTGTCTATTGCCAGAATGAAACTGAGATTCTGATAGGATTTCCATAAATGAAAGTGACATGCCATTGGTGTAATATATATATAGCGTTGTGTTTTTGAGATAAAAAAACGGCTGCCGGAAATATCCGGCAACCAAGAAAAAACATATTATATAAATGACAATTTATATACCGTTCATACGTTTATGCTCCGCAGCCATGCATGTGCTCAGCATCCGTCAGCTTGTTCGTTGTCCTCACCACGCAGTTTGTGCATGAGTGCCTTGTCTTTGCCAAGCTTGTCGGTTGTATGTTTCAATACCGCCGCATTCACATAAAAGATAACTTCTTCCGCCAGATTCGTTATATGGTCTCCCGCACGCTCCAGACGCAGAATCACTCCTTTAAAATCGAGGCAGAACGCCAGTTTGTCATTATTCTCGCCCACATACTGTGCGAGAGCGTCCGTTGAGGCAGAGTTTATCTCATCCAGCACATTGTCCTTCTCAAACAAACTGTAGGCTATGGCAATGTCCCTTTCCTCGAATGCAGTCTTTGACATCCCGAGCATCTCAACCACACAGTCTGCCATCTCCCTTATTCTCGTCTTCTCCAGCAGGCTGTCGTCCAGATACTTCTCCTCGTGCTTTATTATGAATCGCGCTATATTCTCCGCGAAATCACCTATACGCTCCAGGTCGGTGATTATCTTCAGCATGGCTATAGTAAAGCGCAGGTCTATGGCAACAGGATTAAAACGCGCCATGAAGTCCTCTATGTCGCAGTCAAGCTTTGTCTCGCAAGCGTTCACTCTCTTTTCTCTTATAAGCACTTCCCATGCCTTTTCCTTGTCGTCAGTGAAGAAAGCCTCACACACGTTCTTCATCTGGTCAAGAACCAGCTCCCACATTTCAAGAACCTCACTGTTTATTTTCTGAAGTTCTTCTTCTACGAATTTCACCATATTTATATATAATATTTAGTTGTATCAGCCGAAACGTCCGGTTATGTAATTCTGTGTCTCTTCCTTTGACGGATTAGTGAACATCTTCGATGTCGCGTCATATTCTATTAACGAACCCAGATAAAAGAAAGCCGTCTTGTCGCTCACGCGCGTCGCCTGCTGCATGTTGTGGGTGACGATGACAATGGTGTAGTCTTTCTTTATCTCATGTATCAGTTCCTCTATCTTCGCTGTCGATATGGGGTCAAGGGCAGAGGCAGGCTCGTCCATGAGCAGCACCGAAGGAGAGTTTGCCATAGCCCTTGCTATGCACAGCCTCTGCTGCTGACCTCCTGAAAGGGCGTAAGCCGACTTTTTCAGCTTGTCTTTCACCTCATCCCACAAGGCGGCGCCTCTCAACGACTGCTCCACACGCTCAGAGATGAAACTCTCGTCCTTCACTCCGTTCACCCTCAATCCGTATGCCACGTTCTCATATATGCTTTTCGGAAAAGGATTCGGCCGCTGGAAAACCATTCCCACATTCTTTCTCAGCACGTCCACGTTGATGTCTTTTCCGTAAATGTCTTTCCCGTCTATTTCTATCTTGCCCTCCAGACGGCTGCCCGGTATGAGATCGTTCATACGGTTGAACAGTCTGAGGAATGTTGACTTTCCACATCCTGACGGACCTATAAATGCCACCACTTCGTTGCTTCCGATGCTCATGCTTATGTTTTTCAGAGCATGAAACTGTCCGTAATAGAAGTCGACGTTCTTTGCTTCAATCTTAGTCATATTCATTTCGTCTTGTTTTAGCCTTTATTTCTTCCCGCAAACATCAGTTGGTCTTGAGTTTGTTCTGGAAATAGTTTCTCATTGCGTTTGCCATTATGTTTATGATGAAAACAATCACTATCAGCACAAGTGCCGTGCCGTATGCTATCGGTATCTGCCTCTCCATATCCGTTCCGCTGGTGGCGAGCACATAAAGATGATAGGGCAATGCCATGCACTGGTCGAATATGCTGTCAGGGAGTTGCGGAAGATAGTAAGCGGCGCATGTGAACAGAATGGGAGCCGTCTCTCCCGAGACACGTCCCAAAGCCAGTATCAGTCCGGTGATGATGTTGGGCATCGCCATCGGCAGTATCACTTTTCTGATGGTCTGGAGCTTGGTGGCGCCCAGAGCGAGGCTTCCCTCACGGTAGCTGTCGGGAATTGCCTTCAACGCCTCTTCCGTTGTCCTTATGACAAGGGGAAGCGCAAGCAGTCCCAGCGTGAGCGAACCGGCTATTATACTGTCTCCGAATCCAAGATAATTCACGAACAGCGACATTCCGAATAGTCCGAAGACAATGGACGGGATGCCCGAAAGATTGTTCGTCATCATGCGTATGAACTTTATCAGCCTGCCGTTGCTCGCATACTCATGCATGTATATCCCGCTCATTATGCCGAGCGGAAAGGCGAACACCGCACTGCCTGCCATAAGGCAGAACGTGCCCACTATTGCCGGATAAATGCCTCCGGCTTTCATTCCGTCGGTGGGATAGGTTGTGAGAAAATCCCAGTTTACTACTTTTATACCTTTTATTATAATGAAGGCGAGAATTATGAACAGCACCGTCACTATGACGCCGCTCAGAAGGCGGAATATGAAAAACGCGGCATTCTCCGCAATCAGCTTTCGCCTGCTATTATCCATATGGCTCATCTTACTTTCCATAAGCATCTTTTCTCCTTATTTGTTTCTTGACGAAATATATTCTACACTCGTGTTAATTATCAGCGTGATGAAAAACAGAACCACACCCAACAGGAACAGCGACTGGTAGTGGGGACCTCCGGCAGGAGCCTCTCCCAGTTCGGCTGCTATGGTGGCTGGTATGGTCCTCAACGGGTCGGTGATGGAGAGCGGTATTACAGCCGCGTTGCCGGTTACCATAAGCACCGCCATCGTCTCGCCGAAAGCTCTTCCTATGCCCAACACTACCGCCGACGTGATGCCCGATACCGAATAGGGCATCACCACCTTATATATTGTCTGCCATCTTGACGCGCCAAGGGCAAGGCTGGCTTCCCTCATCGCCCGCGGGCAGTTCTGCATGGCGTCCTGACTCACTGTGATGATGGTGGGCAAAGCCATTATCGCAAGCACAAGGGCTCCTGCGAGACCGCTCTCTCCCACCGGCAATCCGAATACATCCTGCAATATGGGGACGATTACCGTCAGACCGAAAAAGCCGTACACCACTGACGGTATGCCGTTGAGCAACTCTATTATGGGTCTCAACATCTTGCAGGTCCGCACAGAAGCCACTTCCGACATATATATGGAGACGGACAGACCGAAAGGCAAGGCAAAGATGATGGCAAACACCGTCACCCATATCGTTCCTAAAATGAGGGGGACAAATCCGAACTGGGGCGCAGGCGTAGCCGTAGGAAACCATTCGTTTCCTCCCAGCACCTCTCCGACGGAAATCTCATGCCCGTCCAGCATCCTGCCGTTTTTCAGTTTTGAGGCATAACTCTCCGGAATGAAGGCTATGATGCCGGCATCCGCCTTTATAAGCGAGTCAAGGCAAGCCTCCGCATGCTCATAGTTCTCTCCCAGACGCTCCCTGCTGAACAGGCTCTCCATGTCGTCAAACCTCAGCAGCCTTATCTTTCCGCCGGTGCCGCCCACGTCCTTCCATTCGGTTATGTCCTCATCGAATATCTCTTTTATCTGCCTTGCGTCCAGATCTTCCACAGGGTTCGCCTTGTTGACAACCAGCGAGTAGCCCTCCTCTATCGTCTTCGACGAGAAAAGCCCCAGTCCCTCCGAGAACAGGAACACCACAATAAGCAGAATGACAATACTTGTAAGGAATCCGCTGCATGTTATTATCCCGGCGGCAATCCTCTCTACAATCTTCCTCATTTTCTCTTTTTCAATAGTTCCGCTGTAAAATTATATCTTACGTATCACGAACCCGTGACAGAATTGTTACAATACGGTTTCCGTATGATAAAACACGTCATATCGAACATATGTAACACAATTGTATCACCGCTGTAATACGGATAAAAAGACAAAGCCCTTACTTAGCGGTCGAATAATCAAACTGACATTATGAAACAGTACAGACTATCTCTTATCATTTTCACATTGCTGCTCTGCACTACAGCCAATGCACAGAAAATAAAAGGCAGCGACACGCTGCTGCCTGTGTCGCAGGAAGCGGCTGAATGCTTTATGAATGAAAACAGAAACTCAAGCATAACCGTTACCGGAGGAGGCACCGGAGTGGGCATATCATCCCTGCTCGACGGGACGACAGACATCGCGATGGCATCCAGGAAGGTGAAATTCAATGAAAGGATAAAATTCGGGCGCGGCGGGAAAAAGCTCAAAGAGGCTGTCGTGGCATACGACGCGCTGGCTGTGATTGTGAATCCGTCGAATCCGGTGACGCACCTTACGCGCTCACAGCTTGAGGCTATATTCCGCGGAAAGGTGACCAACTGGAAACAGGTGAAAGACCACGTCACGGGGAAATACGGTCCGGATCTTAAGATTATTGTATATTCGCGCGAGACTTCATCCGGCACGTACGAGTTTTTCAAGACGAGTGTCCTGAAAGAGAAAAACTACATGGCTGGCGTACTGTCAATGCCTGCCACTGGAGCGGTGATACAGTCTGTGAGCCAGACAAAAGGGGCGATAGGATACGTGGGAATGGCGTATATCAACAAAAACGTGCGTGCCGTGAAAGTGGCATACGACAACCGGCACTTCGTCTATCCCAACATGCAGACCGGACGCAGGCACATCTATCCCATCGTGAGGGAACTTTACTTCTATTATACTGAAGACAAGGAAAAGACCGTAATGCCTTTCATAAATTATCTGCGGTCTGAGAAGGGACAGGACATTGTGGTAAAGAGCGGCTATATTCCCATTGGATGACAATGCCGCAAGCAGCTGTCTTTTGCTCGGCTGAGGGGCAATGCGGGCGGATGAAAAGGCGGTCAGGCAGGAGACTGACATATGGCGCGACCCTGTCCCGGCTCTTATGAAGGCTTCGTGCATGCCGTCCGCACTTCCGGCACCGGCACGCTCCGATTATGACATGCCGTAAGGCTTCGCCCCTCTTACGTGCCGCCGTCCGGCATACCGGCTGCCGCTTTTGCCAGATGCCGCACGCCGCATCTTCTGCAAAAGAGCATGACGGCATGGCGGAGACACCACGCAACAATGATGAAGAGCTTACATCACATTTATGGATGCATGGTCATCACTGTGATGACACGCTCATATAAAACCGTCATTCACGCAAAGCGGACAGTAAAAAATATTTACATTATTTTTTCTCAGAATAGAAACGGATAAGGTCCGGAGGCACGGTCTCATCTGCTTTTTATCTCCTTCCTACTGCGGCATACCCCGCATCTTATACCACAACTGCCACCATAACTACCCCATTACGGCTCTTTCACGGCATAGTCTCATCATGCCATGCGCCTCCGCAACGCCTTCCCGTGTTACGGAAAAGCCCGTGTCACTCTCCCAAACAGCCTTTTCCGCATGCTCATATGGGCTTTCCCGCATGCCGGAAAAGCCTTTTCCACACATCAGAAAAGGCATTCCGCCCGCACATCTATTATAATATCCTGATATTCACAACATTACAAAACTGCCCCAAAACTCGCATATTCCGAGACAAAACGTCTGTCGCAAATATCCATGCGATTCTCAGCGACTTCACGTTCCACTCTCATTCACCTTTTCTCCACACTTTCCCACCCTCTCACCTTCTCACTTTCTCACCCTTACCTCACCTTTACAGTTATCTTCCTCAGGTCCTCGTCAGACGAAGAATTGCCTACCATCAGTACGTATTTGCCCGGAACGACGCGCATGGTGTTCGTCTCCTCATCCCAAAGCTCGAACGTGCTGCGCGGCAGAGCTATGCTTACGTCGGCTGATTCTCCGGCTTTCACCCTTACACGTCTGAATGCACGCAGCGTCTTAAGCGGTCCGTCGGTGTCTTTGGGATTGCGTACATACACCTGCACCACCTCATCACCGTCGCGCTCCCCGGTGTTCTTCACCTTCACGGTAAGCACACCTTTCCTGTATTTAGGCTTGCTTATGGCAAACGTCGTATAACTCAGTCCGTAGCCGAACGGATAAAGCGGTTTGCCGGAGAAGTAGCGGTAAGTGCGTCCCGCCATGCGGTAATCCTCATAATCAGGCAGTTGGGCGGTGCCCGCATAGAACGTCACGGGAAGCTTCCCTCCCGGGTTATAGTCGCCGAACAGCACGTCGGCAACAGCAGTACCGGCATGCTCGCCTCCATACCATGCCTGCAATATGGCGTTCGCACGTCCGTGTTCAGCCGTGAGAGCCACGGCACTGCCCGAACAGTTCACCATCACCACCTTCTTTCCAGCATCGCACAACGCCTTCATAAGCTCGCTCTGCGACGCCGGAAGTTCTATAGCCAGACGGTCGCCGCCCCTGAACCCGGGCTCTTCCACTTGCAGTTCCTCGCCCTCCAGACGCGGAGATATGCCGCCCACGAATATCACCACGTCAGCGTCGCCCGCAAGTGCGGCTACGTTTGAGGCGTTCACCTTATCGTTATTATGCAGATATCCGCATCCTTCTATCAGACGCGCCGAAGGCACCTTTGCCTTTATGCCCTGCCAAATGGTCACTGTGGAAACAGGAAAACCGTTATAGTTTCCCCACAACATCGTTGAGTCGTTGGCGTTGGGACCGAGCACGGCTATCTTCAGTCCGTCCTTCTCCAGTGGCAGTATGCCGTCGTTGCTCAGCAGTGTCATCGTCTGTCTCGCCATGTCGGCGGCAAGCTGACGGTGCTCACTGCACGCCACGACGCTCACAGGCAGTCTTGTCCACTCCACAAGCTCGTCCGCATCGAAGTCGCCAAGCTCAAAACGGGCTTTCAGAAGACGCTTCAGCGAGGTGTCGATGTCCTTCTCGCTCACCTTCCCCTGCTTCAGGGCATCGCCCAGTGAGCGGTAGTCGCTTCCGCACTCAAGGTCGGTGCCTGTCACAAGAGCACGCGCGCTGGCATCGCTCTGACTGTCGGAGAAACCGTGTCCCCACGATTGCCAGAAATCGCTCACGGCTCCGCAGTCGCTCGTCACAAGCCCCTTGAAGCCTCACTCTCCGCGCAGTATCTGCTGCAGATAGCGCGTGTTGCCGCAGCACGGCTCACCGTCTATGCGCTGGTAGGCACACATCACTTCCCTCACACCTCCGTCAACCACAAGCGACTTGAACGCCGGCAGATATGTCTCCCACAGGTCTCTCGCCGGCAGGTCTTCCACATTAAAGCGGTGACGGCTCCATTCCGGTCCGCTGTGCACGGCAAAATGCTTGGCACAGGCAAGCAGTTTCACGTACTTGTGTTTCCGCCCGCTGCCGTCAGGAGCATAACTGTCGCCCTGCAGTCCACGCACCACGGCAAGTCCCATACGCGACGTCAGGTATGGGTCCTCGCCGTATGTCTCCTGTCCCCGCCCCCAGCGTGGGTCACGGAATATGTTTATGTTCGGAGTCCAGAACGACAGTCCGCGGTATTGTGCGAGGCTTCCGGTGCGTCTGGCATGCGTGTTTTTCGCCCGCGCCTCGTCGCTGACAGCGCAAAACACTCTGTATACCAGACTGTCGTTCCACGATGCCGCCATTCCTATTGTCACGGGAAAGACCGTTGCGGTGCCGTTGCGCCCGACACCGTGCAGTGCCTCGTTCCACCACTCAAACTGCGGTATGCCGAGCCTCGGGATAGCTGGCGAGTTGTTCATCATCAGCGATATCTTCTCCTCTACAGTAAGTCTCGAACACAGATCATCAGCACGCTGCGACGGTGTCAACGACGCATCCATATACGGCAGCCGCTGACCTATGACAGCCATCGGCACGAGTGCCGCACACATCAATATCATTCTTTTTATTCTCATAGCCAATAGATTAATATCACATCAATAGAGTTTTCACCGCTAATATATGAAAAATAAACTGAAAACGGTGTTTTTTACATTAAAATAATGATGGTGTCAGCCCTGTAGAGACGCAAAATCTTGCGTCTCCCGAGGAAAACCGCTGCAACAACAGCCATATATTCACCCAGCCCTATTGCGCATCGTTGCTTGTGAGACGCAAGATTTTTGCGTCTCTACTTTGGATTGACCACGTAAAATAACGAGATTATTCATGTATTAAACAGTAGCGACGGGAGCTATGAAAGCATGCTCTATGATTGACAGTCACCCCTGTCTCACATTAAAACAATGATGGCGTCAGCCCTGTAGAGACGCAAAATCTTGCGTCTCCCGAGGAAAACCGCTGCAACAACAGTCATATATTACCCCCGCTTTATTGCGCATCATTGCTTGCGAGACGCAAAATTTTGCGTCTCTACTTTGGATTGACCACGTAAAATAACGCGATTATTCATGTGTTAAACAATGGCTACGAGGGCTATGGAAGCTTGCTCTATGATTGACAGTCACACCTGTTTTATCTATAAAAAAGTATTTAACGGGAATGCGTTCCTTCTCCTTATGCCCCGTGTTGTAAACACATCCGCCGGCAGTCAGCGGCTGACACGCCACTCTATTACACGCCTGAAGAAAGCCGTAAGTTCATCAACATGACTGTCGAATGTCAGAGAATCACGCACCGCCATAACGTTGCGCGTAATCCTTTCAAGAAGTTTCCTGTCTTTAAGCAGTGCCACAAGTTCGTCAATATCATCATAGAACAGTCCCATACCACGGCTTTTCACATATTCCTGCTGTGCCGAGATGTTACCGTCATTCCTTCTTTGTATCATCGGCAGACACGCTGCGGCAAGTGTGCTTATACGCGCAGGCAGATTAAGGTCCGCCCATGTAGCCCTGAACAGCGAGCCTCCATTGTTGCTGCCTACACAATGAAGCCATCCCGCGTCATATCTTGAAAACTCACTTACCCATTCGTTCTGCGGACAATGAAGATGGACATGGAAATGTCCGGGCGCAGCTTTTAGAAACGGTTCAGCCATCACTTTATCCGGCACAGTGTTCTCATTATACAGATGAACATGCACGTCGTTTGCCGCCAGAATACTCATGTCCTTCGGGGTAATACCAACAATGCGTCCTGTTACGACAGTATGCACACCACCGTACAGTTCAGACAATTTTATTAAAAAGCAGTCTTTGAACACTTCTTTTTTAGGCATATCACCATCGAGCGTCATCTGCGGCGCTTTTCTCTCGTCCGGAATGAAAAGCCCGAACCATTTCCTGGTCTCATCGTTCAGATAAATACGACCGTCAGCGTATGTATATAAGTCTATCAGCTTGTCCCACAGTCCGTCCTTCATCGCCTCATGAGGACCTTCCTTGAAATGCCACACAAAGGGAATTCCGGTATCTGCCGAAAGAACCTCATGGGCAATGTCTATTGCCGATGTGCTTAGCAGTGCATATATAATGTCCGGCTTTATCTCCTCCACACGCTTTCTCCATTGGTCATAAGGCACATCCTCCACCTGTCCGAAGGGCAACGGGCCGACCGTGGAATAGCAGAAACGCGGTTTTGCCCACAGACCGTAAAGTCTGTGTCCAGCCTCTTCCAGTGCGCGTATTCGTTCCGGATTGTACGCCAGTTCTCCTACTATGAGTATCTTCAACCCGTCTCCGCAGGCTGTCTGTAGCGGTCTCCTGTATTCCGCATAAGCCTCCTTTTCATCCACAGTCTTATATCGTGACGCCCTGAATCGCAGTGGTCTTGACACATGATAGTATGCTCTGTATTTATTGAGACCGCCACCATAACGTTCACCACATATCTTATGCCGCTGAAACGGATGGCTGGTCCATTCGCATGTAGCCGTTCCCGTTGGTACGAACACGCCACGGCGGGTAAGCTTACGCCAGAACATGATAAAAAGATCTTCCGTGACAAGCTCCTCACGCTCGGTCCATCTGTCCTCCGTCTTGCGATGAGCCGTCTGCACAAGTTGCAGCGCGTGTCCCGGGACAGTGCCCTTACATGTGCGCCACGACATCACTCCCGGTTCCTCAGACTCGTCATATCTTATGCCACTGAACACGACAGCAGCGTTCTCGTTATCCCTGAATGCATCCGCCATCTTCTCCAGATGGGAACCATCATAGAAATCATCGGCAGGAAGATATGTGATGTAATCGTTTGACGCAGCGTCAAGACCGCGGTTAAGCGCACGTCCCAAGCCCTCGTTTTCAGGACTTGATATATATCTTACTCTCACACCGTCAAAAAATGACGCCACGAATTCAGCGGTGCGGTCAGTACTGCCGTCATTCACTATTATAAGTTCCCAATTGTCATAAGTCTGCGCCATCATGCTCTTTATGGCACGTCTTACAAATGACGCCTGATTGTATACAGGCAATATTACGGAGAATGTTATATTGTTTTTGTTTTTCATATGTGAGGCGTTCTTTGATTTATTCAGACACAACCGGTGCCGCATTCCTGTATCGCTGCCGCTTCATCGGCTGTCAGGGCAAGACCGAGTCCAGCCAGACCATGCCTCATGGACATGCTGTCCTCCGACAGATCGGTCTGCATTCTGTCAACAAATGCGGACAGTTTATTCCGAGAAGGCAACACCGACACAAGCCTACCGAAATAAACCAGTTCCTGCCATGCCTTATTGACGAATCCTCTCAAATCAGCGTCGTCGCCTGCATTGCCTCCATACAACACGTTCTTGCCATTGACATCATCGGCAGAAAACACAGCCTCCGTTCCTGTTTTCTCCGACAGTAACCGGTTAATGAGAATATCCTGTTCTGTAAACGCAGACTCCTTTTTTATTCTGTCATATACCGAAGGCAACACACCGATGAGTTTTTCCGCGCTGGCGTGCGCTTCAGCCAGATGTCTTACACAAGACAGAAAATACAAAGCCGAATTAAGATGATATAGCGTGGGGCATTCTTTTGCGCATGTAAGCTCACTTTGAATAAAGTCGAGCATGCGTCCTGCATAACGTGCCAGACCATATTCGGGTGTAGTATTTCGCAGCCGTTCAGCCATATACACAGCCTGACCGAGTATCGATCTTCGGTCGCACTCCATACGTCCCAATACTCTTTCGTCGATGGCTCTAAGCACATTGTCCGGTGTTCCCTCCACAAGACCTTCTCTAATGAGTCGGCTTATAGCCCATCCCACTCCGGCAAGACCGCTTTCAAAACCGTAAGGAAGCGACGGAGCAACCTTCATCATTCCGTCAAGCAGCTGTCCAGCCAATGCCTCATACTCTTCATTCCCTGACAAGGCAGCATACCTGTAAAGAAAGAGCATCGCTCCGGTCTTGCCGTCCACCAGTCCGTTATTTTCAATATGATAGACATACACTACGAAAGTGTTTGCTATCATAAGCATAATTTCGTCCTTTGTATAACAGTTCTTTTCCGACATAGTCATATCCTAAACGACCGCACTACCGTCATTCATGGCAATACATTACTGACCTCCCGTTCATTTGCACAACCATCCGAGTGGATAGACATCCTCTATCCTGTGGCGCATGTCATAGAATTTTTTGGCGGAGGAGCGTGCGGTTTCCGTTTCAGTACCGGTTTCGTTGAGAGGCGCGTAATACACGATGTTCTCAAGAAGTTCACTGTGGCTTGCCACCGGTAAGGAAAGGTTATTGCTCCATTTTCTGAAATGTCTTGCCATTTTCTTCCCGGCTTTTCCGTCAGAAACGCCCTTTATAAACGCCTGTTCTGCCTCTGTCCCGTCACGCAGACCTATGAGCATGGCACGTATCTTATAAAGACGGAAGGCATCGCGCAAGCTTTTTCGGTTGCTTCTGTCGAAAGTTATATCCTCCATCTGTCTGTTTATCTGTATCACACGTGCGTTGCTTATCTTGCCTTCAGCAACCCGCTTGTCTATTTCTCTGCTCGCATCATTATACGTAGGTCCGTATTCCACATCATAACGGTCTGACGGATTAAGTCTGACACTTGAGTTTCGCTCACTGCGTACTATAGCTGTCTTCTCACGCATTAAATCGTTATAATGCTGCGAGCGTTGTATAAATGTGTTGTTGGCTCGGACACCCTGCTCCGCCATAGTGCCGGACAGCCATATCGCATTGTCGTAAGCCTCACGTGCATTTTCTCTCATCCCAGCCATGTCGTATACCGCGGCAAGCGTCATGGCTGCATGAAGCTCGGTCTTGGGATTATAACAAGACTCTTCAGGATACAACTTGTCAAGCTTTCCTTTCTTTGTGAATCCGAGCTGATGATATCTCGTCAGTTCCCGGCTAAGCATAGCAGCCGCATCGTCATACCGTCCGAGCGACGCCAGCAGTCGGGCACCTGTCAATGTCGACTCCATCTCGTTCCACCCCTTCTCGTGCACAGAGAATATATACGAAGCAATGCTGTCGGCTTGTGTCCTGCTTATTCCGTACTTCCCATCATCCATACTTCCTGACACGGCAAGCATTTCCCGGACATACGGCATTCCACTGTATGGGATATGGAAAAACGGGTCGAGCACAGATGTAGATATCGAAAACACGACATCAATCACCTTCCCGTCCTTTTCGGCAGGTTTCCAGCTCGGCATGAGCGACACGACCCGGGCTATCTCCCCAGACAGTGCAGGGTGCATGTTTGTGGGACGTGGAAAGACAGCCCTGCCGTCTTTCCTTATGACACAATAACAGCCAAACACGTCCTTTTTCTTGTATGTCGTATCATTCCATGCCTCCGCAGGATAGCGGAGATTGTCTATTATGAACTTGTCCATCGCTCCCATACCGCCATAAAACTGTGGCGGGACGCTCATCACCTGACTCACATTCGTCGGAATGCTGTCCACACCGTCTGTGATGAACGTCACCCGTTCTGAGCTGCCACGTTTTTCAACGTCCTGGGCAATGGCAGGAACAGTGGCAAAAACGGCTGTCAATATAATAAACAAATGCTTCATAGTAATATTTTTTTATTATCAATAATACAAAGATAATGCAAGGTGAGCGCAACAGCAAGACGGAGAAACGGAGTTTCTTCAGGCTTGATATTGCCGAACCGAAGCTTATCTTATACAAAGATAATGCAAGGTGAGTGCAACAGCAAGACGGAGAAACGGAGTTTCTTCAGGCTTGATATTGCCGAACCGAAGCTTATCTTATACAAAGAAATGAAACGGACAAGGAAGCGAGCGTATTATACTGTCAATCCTTACTGACTGAACAGAACCTCACTTTAATAGCATCGCCCTTGATGCCTTCCTCTGATATGTATGTCACAAATATACAAATAATATTCATAAATAAGAAAAACAGACATATAAAAAAGTATAACCGGAAACCTATACATTATCTGTGAATAATGGTATGGTTTAAAGTTGCCGGGGTATCAGAACAAGGTGTATACCTTATATATAAGGTAAAAAAAAGCAAGGAAATAAAAACAAATGTTTCTCTCCTACCGTTGGTATTATCATTGTGGTGTCTCACAACTGACAACAGGCTTTATCCCAATTAATAAAGCCCGAATACGAGCGCGCCGTAATCCGGACAAACGGTTCTGACAAAAAGGCTTTACTCCCAGTCGTCCAAATCAGCCGAAGACTCGACAGCACGCTCCACATCGTCGGGAAGCGACGCGAAGAAGTCGATGCCGGTGATGCGCTCCACCTCGTCAACGGTGTTCACATAATCGCCTTTAGGCCGGTTGCCGTCCCTGTTCTTATAGATAAACCCAATAGCCTTCGGATTGCCGTTCATGCACAGCACCACCTTGAAGAAAGCGTCGGGCACCACCACCTTGTGCTTGCCGATGGTCTTATGCCTCCCTTTATGCAGGATAGGACCGCAGACAATGTAGATGTCACCCTTCTCGCGCGCCCAACTGCGGCATGCGTTCTCCATCTCGTTCCAGTCACCCCGGTTGAGTCCCGGATCCTGCGGACATATGTTCGTGAACAGGAACGACTGGCGCATAGCATCACGGCTCCACTTGTTGTCGCCCGCCGGGCACATATGACCTCGGTCGTAACCCGAATTGTAATAGTCCCAGTCGTCAGCCCGTGGCGCAGGAACGTCCTCATCCCCCGCGAAATCCATTCCTCTGCGGTTGTGACTGCCTTTTGTGTGTCCTGCCGTAAGATGCCATGCCACCCAGTTTGGAAGTCTCGTGCGCTTATTATAAGACGTGACATATCCCTCACGCTCCAGTATAATTGACGGCACGGTGTCAGGAGTTGCGGCAAAGAGCAATCCGTCTCCGCCAACGGTCTGCCCGCTCTCAGTGCGTATATCTGCGGGAGCTGCGTTGGCGGCAGCCCTCAACATGGCGGCACTCCGGCGCACGGAGTCTGAACACGACACTGACAATGTGAGCGCGAAAAGCGCGATACCTGTATAAAAAGCTACTGTCCTCATAATCATTTTCATTATAATAAAATCACCGCCCGCGCATATCCGCAGACGGCACCGCAAGCGGCTGTGACATCAATCCTCCGCATCTGGAAGCCACGCCACATCATTCAATCCTCCTCTTCCAGCACATCCGCATCACGCGCGGTATCCTCCCGTGTGGCAGGAACCTCTTTGCGCCCGTTCCCGCGCAACGGTTTCAGGCGGCTGTATTCATCAAACATATATCTGCGTGTCAGCGTCACGGCAAGCAATACGGACAAGACCGAAGCGCAGAACACTGCCGCCATGACAAGCAACTGGAAGGCGGCTGCCTCAAGTGCTCCGCTTCCGCACATAACCACAGTCCACATTATCACCGGTGACGTGCCCACCACCATAGTCGCCATCTGCGAGAGTCCCGGCACAACCGCCTTCTCGAGAGCACGGCGCACGAACGCATCGAGAGCCTCGGCATGGGTCGCTCCGTTGCCGAGAAGATAAAAATAGAGCTGGTTGTGATGCCTCAGTCCGTCATAATATGCCGAAAGCGAATCGGCGCACACCGTTATAGTGACGCCCGAAAGGATGCCGGCAACAGGCAGGAAAAAGCGGGGGCTCACAAGCGCACCCGTGCCGAACGCGGCAAGCAGGAGCCACACTCCAGTCACAACGACTGATACGGCAACAGCAGCAGTGACGGGCACGAACATCACACGCAGGCTGAGACGCGAGCGCAAAATGGCAGTGACCGACGACAGCACTATGAGAACCAGCACAAACAGCAGGCTCATGCCCACTCCGCCATGCTTCTGAAGCGTATACATCGCACCTCCTACAATGCCCACATAAACCACCATACGCACAATTGCCGACAGCGCGCGACCTGTGGATATGCGCAGTCCGTATCTGTGCATCACCGCCAATGGCAGAGCCAGAAGCAGCATTCCGAGCAGAAATCCTATCAATGTAATGTTCATCTTCTTGTCTTGTTTGAATGGGGTCAGACACCCAGTTCTATCCTTACGTCGCACATTCCGGCAAGGCGGCTGTCGACAGTGGCAAGCAGCACAGTACTGCCGGATGCGGCAAGAGCGCGCAGATATGACATGACACGCGGCAGAGTGTCCGCGTCGTGTCCGGCAAACGGCTCGTCGAGAAGGATGTTCTTCCTGCCCGTAACGCCTGCAACCGAAATCATCATACGCCTCAGCGCGGAGCCGTCAAGCTCTTCAAGCGGCATGGCATACATGGAGGAATCGAGAGCAAGACGTTTCCACTCATAAAACAGTTTTTTGCGCGCGTGGTCAAGAGCTGCGTTCACATGCAGACCCTCCAACGACTCGAAAACCTCCGAAAAACTGCCTGCACACAGTCTGATGTCCTGAGCCACATAGAGCATACCGGCGCGGAAGAGTGCCGACGTCTGCGGCAATACAGGCTCGGCATCTACAGACACATAGCCGGAATCCAACGGCTGGAAACCGAGGAAAGCGCGCAGCAGCGATGTCTTGCCGCAACCGTGCGGTCCGGTGACAGCCGTCAGACCGCCTTCCGCCGTACAGAACGACAGATTGCTGAACAGCTGATGTCCGCCAATGGAAAGAGTCCCGTCTTTTATCTCGAGCATAAGCGATAGTCCAAAGCCTGTTATAGAGAGCCGCATGACCACAATGCGACATGAGCACGGATTCATTGCATACGTGCCGCATTGCCTGAGCATGCATAAAGCAAATGCAAACATACAAAAATATCATGGCACATCCAACTTTTGAAAGCGTTTTTTTAATCATTGTATGAAATACGGCTGACTGGCAATCCCGGTCTCACCGCGACCTTTGACAACACTGTATTTACCCCCAATCAGTCATTAGAACACCGATTGTACATTTAAGGTTTATTGTCAGCTCTTCATTCTTCTTCCGCATTGCTGCCGTCATCTTGCACTCAGATTTTCCCCGGTGTAGCCCTCCACATCTTCGGTAATACTGAATAAAATCCGGCTGACAGCAGCACGAAATAAGGACGGAAGTCTGATGACCGAACCGTGGGTTACTGTATATTCATGCACTTCTGAAAGTAAAAAATATTGACAATATTTTTCAATAAAACAGATTCAGAAAACGAGCGGACTGCATACGGCAAAGCCCATTAAACAGACCGCGACTATTGAAAAAGACCTATAATATATACGGAAAGTCGCATCACACACACTTCAAGGCTTATTCCGGCTCACGGGAAAGGCTATACGGATGTGCCGAAAAGGCTGTTTCATGATACAGGAAAGGCTCTTCCGCAGTCCGAAAGAGCCTTTTCCGCATCGCAGTCAGGTGTCAACGAAATGGGTGAAAAGGATAACTGACTGGATGACAGAGCGTTGCATACATAGCTGAAAATCGGCATATTCCAAACAGAACACGACGTGACAGAAAACAACGGCACTCTCATGAAGTTGTCATCGCATATTCATGCATAAGAGGATTGCGCTGTTGCATAATTATGCAAAACCATTATACGTACGGAAGACGTGCGTGGCGGACACACAGCCATGGCAAGAATACGGACGCGCTCAGGGCTGGCGGCACCGCAGCGGCAACGGCGCGCGAAAACGGGACACAAAAAAAAGTCTCCGAAGACAGAATGTCCGCGGAGACTCCAATATGTCATTTGATGTATGTACTTATCAGAAGAAGAGGTAACGGTTGTCCACTACGCCAGCCTTGATGTAAAGCTCGTTCATGAAGTTTCCAGCCCACTGCAATGCCTTCTGGCGTGAGTTGTCGCGCATGGTCTTCTCGTCGAACTTGCCGGGACGCATCTTCTTGTCCATAATCTGGAACACATACACGCCTGCCTCGCCCTTTACAGGCTTAGCGCAGAACTTGCCTTTCGCGGTAGCGGCAACCGCACCGCTGAGTGCCTGCTCGCTCGCTCCCACTGCGGGGATGAACACCGGTGAATTGAATGTCACCTGATTTACCTCCGATACAGTAGCACCCTTTGCCTTTGCCTCATTCACGTTCTTCACGCCTTTAGCCTTTGCCATGAGCGCCTCAGCCTTCTTGTCCTTCAGGAGTTCTTTCTTCACAAACTCGCTCACCTCCTTATCGTCAAGCGTACGGTAGCCTTTCTTGTGTATCTTGTCTACGACAGCGATGAGAAGATGGTCGTTGTCGCCACACTCATACATCGGTGAGACGTCGCCTTCCTTAGCATCGAACACCCACTTGAGAGCATCGCGCGTGCTGCGGATACCGGCAATGCCGTGATCTGCCGTGGTCACATTCTGACGTTCAAGCACTGTGTAACCGTTCTTCTGGGCGTTCTTCAGAAGAGCCTCTGAAGTCTGGTTGGCACTTACAAAAGCACTGAACTTGTTGTATGCGGCTGAATATGTGTCGCGTGAGAAGTCTATCGTGCGTTTGATGACGGCAGCGACATACTTGTCGGTCATTGCCCTGCGGTCTACAACCTGCACTATCACGCCTCCCTGTGTGAACTGTATGTTCTTCAGTTCGTTTACTGCCGACGAGTTGATGGCTGTGATATAGTTCTTTGTGTCCTTATCCATTGACGGAGCACTCTCATACTGACGTGTCGTCATCCAGAACTTCTCGCCTGCCTGACCGTATTTCTTTGCGACGAGCTCGAAGTCGGCACCGCCCTTCAGAGCTGTGTAGATAGAGTCTGCACGCTGTCTGATGTCAGCGGCGTCTTTGCCTATCACCTGAATCTGACGCAACTGTATGGAGTCAGGGAGCTGCTGTCTTGAGACGAGCTTTATGAGGTTGAGGGTGTTGTCGAGCTTGTTCACGATGATTCCTGACGTGCCGCCTACGGCTACAGAGTCAAGCCGGCGTGAGATGTCGTAAGGGAATGCGTTCTTTGATACAGGCACTCCGAGATATGCTATCTGCGACATGCTCTTGCGCACAACGTCTGTAGGATCGGCTGCGGCTGCGAGTTCCTTGGCATAATTGCCGAACTCTTTCTCAAGAGCGGCGCGGTCTTTGGCTGACGCTGTCACCCTTATGTCGATGTATTTCACGTCGCGGCTCTCCACATACTGTCTGAAACGCTCCTTCAGTTCGTTGTATTTGGCGTTCATGTCAGCATCGCTGTATTTCATCTTGCTGTCCTGAATGCTTGTGTAAGGGAACACTGCGAGGCTCACCTTGCTCTCCTCGTTAGCATCCTTATAAGCCATCTTTGCCTCCACCTTGTTGGATATGAGACACTGTGCGAAAAGGCTCTGATACTTCTGTGAGAGCAGCTGCTGGCGCAGACTCTTCTCTATGAATGTCCAGTATTTGTACATCGGCTCATACTGGGCTGCCATCTGCGGGTTTGTGGCTTTCTGTGCCTTGTAGTCGGCAATGAACTTCTTGAGCGCGTTGGCATCGAATCGGCCCGTCTGCTGATTGATGAAAGGAGTGCTCATGAGCATGGGGTTCGTGCCCTGATTGAGAATGTTCTGCATCTCGGCGTCTGTAACGGTAAGACCGAGTTTCTCTGTCTCGTTCTCGATAATCTTGTTCTGGACGTATGTGTTCCACACCATGTCCTTCACACGGTTCATCTGCTCATCGTTCAGATTGTCCGCCCCCTGCTGCAATTTCATCACTTCAGTGTACTCGTCGACGAGTGCCTGAAATTCCTGAATGTTGATTTTGTCTCCCAATACTTCGCCGACCTGCTGACGCTTGTCGTTCTCCGACGTCTCACACGAGCGGAAGAACTCTTCGGCGATGAACGCAAAAAGACCCAAACCGATAATACATATCAGCAGGATTCCTTTGCTTCTGATTTTTCCTAATACTGCCATTACTTTTGATTATTTATTATTTTTATTGTTTTCTCTTAATTTAAGACGATGCCGGAGATGCGGTATATACAAAAGGATTGCAGGTCGCCGAAATATACCGCACACACCGCGAAATGCGCACAAAAATACTAAATTATTGTCAAACAATGGAATTTTTCATATAAAATTTGAATTCAGGGATTAACTTTTAGCTTCACAAGCTCTATTTTTGACATGGTGCTCTTTATTATCTTGAACTCGAACCTTCCGGCATGAACCACCTCATTGAGTTTCGGAAAACTCTGGTACACGCTCAGTATGAGTCCTCCGACGGTCATATATCCGTCGCTCTCGGGAAGATCTATGCCGAACATCTCGTTCACCTTGTCTATCTCCAGTCTTGCGGAAAGAAGATATTCGCCCGGAGCGGTCTCCCTTGCTATGTATTTGGCATTGTCGTGTTCGTCCTCAATCTCACCGAAAATCTCCTCCACTATGTCCTCAAGCGACACTATTCCGCTTGTTCCTCCGAACTCGTCCACAACCACTCCGAGACTCTTCTTCTGCTGAAGGAAGATACGCATGAGCCCGCGTGCCGTCATTGTCTCCGGCACGAAAGGCATTTTGTATATGCAGTCCTGCCAGCGGTCCGGATTGCGGAACATCTCCGAACTGTGCACATAGCCCACTATATGGTCTATGTCCCCGTTATAGGCAATGATTTTCGAGTTGCCGCTCTCGATGAATTTCATAAGCAGCGATTCGTTTCCGTCACTGTTTATATCCACCGCGTTTATCTCCGTACGGGGCACCATGCAGTCGCGCACCTTTACGTCCGAGAACTCCAGGGCATTATGGAATATCTTCACTTCCTCGTCTATGTCGTCCTCACTTCCGGCATTTTCAATGCTCGACTGCACAAGATAGTCGAGGTCTACCTTCGAAAAGCCTTCGTCGTCGTATTCCTTCCCCATCCGTATTCCGGCGAAGCGGAGCATCATCTTTGACAGGAACGTGGAGAAACGGCTTATAGGCCATAAGACAAGATAGAAGAAATATGCCGGGATGGCGAACACGGCAAGAAGACGGTTGGCATTGTTCTTGAACAGGACTTTGGGAAGGAACTCTCCCGTAAAAAGTATTATCACCGTGGACAATACGGTGTCGGCAGGCACTGTGAAAGCCGCATCCATACCCTTGAAGAGCGTGTTGTCAAACAGTCTGGCAATGAGTATGCCGTACATTACAAGCACTATGTTGTTGCCCACAAGCATCGTACTGACAAAGCCGTTGGGATGTCTGTAAAACAAGGATATGAGTTTCTGGGTCAGACTACCGTGGTTCTTGTCCATCTCCACCAGCATACGGTTGCTCGAGACAAAAGCTATCTCCATGCCGGAAAAGAAAGCCGACATGACCATTGTCACAAGAATGCCGGTCAAAAGAGGAATATCAGTTTCCAAAATATTATGTTATGATTGATTTTTCAAGTATATAAGTCCCTGCCGTAAAGCACGGTTATCTCGGTGCGGCAGGCAGTTTGCGCTGCGGAAGTGCCTGCGGGCGCAGTTTTGCCTTTGCCGTGTCAGGCAGCGCGATTGTAGTATCGTTCTCCTCGTCGGATATGTCGCCTTTCACGAAAGAGCCTGAGCTCTCGGATACGTAATATCTTGTCATGCGTTCGTCACTCCGGAAATATCTGCCCTCAAGCGTCCGCTCAGGCGTCACCACACGCGACGGGGCATACGAATAGAACTCATGCTTGCCCTCATCCCAGAAAAGCTGGCTTCCGGTATATATTATACCGTTCTTGTTGTGCACCGTCACGCGGCTGCGGAGTTCCCAGACACGCTTCTCGTCATAATAATAAGCGGTGTCGCACTGGATATATGCCTGCACATGGAACTTCTCGTCAAACTGCTCGAAGAACAGTCCTTTCTCGAATATCCAGCGCGAAGGCTGGCGGGTCTGATTCACCTCCCAGCGTTCTGTCACAATACGGTATTTTATTATTCCTGAATCTGAGATAAGCGTATTCACGCCATAGCTCGTCATCATTGACACCGAATCACGGTCGTGAATGGCTGGCGCAGTATGTTCCTTCTGCTTGTTGCACGAGGCAAAAAGCACCGCACCGGCAAACAGGACAGATATGTGAAAACCGCGGATATCCAATTATTCAACTCCCTTACGTTAGCCTCTGCATACCGGCAGAATCAGTCCATTTTCCACTTTGCGAACCAACGCTCGTTGAACAGAAGCCCTATGTTGATGCGGAACGAATTCTCCTTTATGAACATTTTTGAGTCCTGGCGCACCCACTGAGCCGAAATGTTCAGTATCGAACGGTTGTTTATCTTGTTTATAATAGGTATGCCGAATCCGGCACTGACACTATATTCCTTAGGACCGTCATGCCCGTTTATTTTCACATAAGGCGTGGCATAAGACGCACCGAATCTGTATCTCACCCGCTTGAAAAAATTACGGCTTGTCTCATCAGGACATATCTCTCCACCGAGGGTGAACTTATGTCTGTCGCTGAACATGTTGTCAGAAAGCACGTACTGCGGAGCGTCGTTCACAACGGTATATACCGGATATTTGTTTTTTGACCACTGCTGAAGAGAATAATCGAATCCCACTTTCAGTTTTCCGGCATGATCCCACATAAGTCCGGCTCCGTACATAGTCGGAATCTCCAGTCCGTTTTTTACGGAGTAGCTCGTTGTGTCGGCGACATAGGTCTGTGAGTTCGTCGAAATGACCAGACACTCCGGATCGGCTCCGAGCTTGTGTCCCGGACTGTAGACCAGACCTAATGTCAGTCTGTCCTTTTTCGACAGCTTGGCTGTGTACTGTAGTCCGACGTCAAGCTTATAGCTGTTCACCGAGGCGGTGTAGTATTTGGACAATGTATTGATGTAGTTGTCTGAATAACTGTTGCTCACGGTACGGTCGTAGCTTCCCCACAGATAAGAGATATTGGCACCGATGGAAAGTCCTTTGAACGGTTCCCATCCCATACCGAAATAAACCTGATGGAAGCCTCCGCTTCCGGAATAAGTGTTTGTGTACACAACCTTGTCCTCATCAGTGATGTCACCGAGTGTCTGATTGTTTGAATAGCTGTATCCTACATTCGAGAACGGCAGAAGACCGAGGCTTATTCCCAGATGGCGTGTCAGTCTGAAGCCTGCCATGATATATTCAAAACTGCCGTTATTGGCGTTTTTTCTTACTCCGCCTTCCTCATAGTTGGTAATCTGACCGGATATTCCCGCATCAAGAATGAAGCTCAATGAATCGACAGATGAATACGACGCCGGATTCAGCACGTTCAGCTGATTGTGCTCACGGAAGCCGAGTCCCAGTCCGTTCATGCCGCGTGAGAAGCCTCCTGCATTCTCGCTGAGAACACCGAGTCCGTACTGGCTGTATGGTGAATTTGTACCGCTCTGAGCATATGACGCCATCGTCATGAGTCCGAAAAAGGAAGCGATAAAGACTTTTTTCATTTTCTAACTGATCTTTTGTAAGAATACTGACCGGAAACATGTTGCCGCGAGCCGGTTCTCCACTATCCGACAAACAAGTGGTTGCAAAATTATTGAAAAATTTCGAAATAAACTCACGATAAGTGGGAAATATAAGTTATTTTTGCATCGTGAAACGTTTTATATCTCTTTTAGGATATTTTTCGCTGCTGGTTTGCCTGTCATACGCAAACAACACATCGGCACAGCCACACGTTGAGTCCGGTCTGGACATGGATTCTGTGGAAATAAGCCTGCTCACATGCAGGCCGAGGCAGAACGTGTACAGTCTTTACGGGCACACCGCCATAAGAGTGCAGGACAAGCAGAACCAGCTTGACATAGCCGTGAATTACGGTATGTTCTCGTTTGAAAAGCCTTTTTTCATCCTTCGTTTCGTGTTCGGTCTGACGGACTATTCAATGGATATCGAGGATTTCGAGGCTTTCAGGATATATTACGCCACAAGGGGCGCAGGGGTAAGGCAACAGACCCTTAACCTGACAAAGGACGAGAAGAAAGCCATCATAGACGCTATCATAAAGAATTATGAGCCGCAGAACCGCGTGTACAGATATAATTACTTTTATGACAACTGTACCACAAGAGCGCGCGACATCCTGCTTGACAACATCAACGGCACCATAAGATACCGGACGAGGAACAAAAACAGCGAGTCGTACCGTGAGATGATTCACGCATACAACGAACATCAACGCTGGGCGAGATTCGGAAAAGATTTGCTGCTTGGCATAAAGGCGGACTTCCCTACTTCCCATGAGCAACAGCAGTTTCTTCCCGACAACCTCAGAAAAGACTTTGACAACGCTGTAATAATAGACAAGGACGGAGGGAAAAGACCCCTTGTCAGCGACAGCACGTGGGTAGTTCTTCCCGGCATACAGCCCGAATGGAGCGGTTTTCCGCTGTCCCCGACGTCATGCGCCATAATCTTTTTCGTCGTAGTAACGGCTTTTTCCATTTACGAAAGATGCCGAATGAAGATGCTATGGGGTATAGACGTTCTGCTGATGTCGCTCACTGGAGCATGCGGCATCATTCTTTTCGCCATGGTGTTCTCGCAGCATCCTACAGTCAGTCTGAACCTTCAGATACTGCTTCTGAATCCGTGTTCGCTGATATTCCTGTATCCTACAGTGAGATGTTTGCGCAGAAACGTCATTCACGTATGGCTGAAAGTATGGGGTGTCTTGATTGTACTGTTCCTGCTCGGAGGCTTCTTCCAGCACTACGCAGAGGGAATGATAATTGTGGCATCATCTTTGCTGATAAGATATATATTGAAATTTGACCAAATAGTGCGCACCAGAAAATGAACAGATATTTATCGGCGATAATAATACTCGCCGCCCTTACAGGCAACAACGGACTACAGGCACAATCGCTGAAGCCAGCCCCAAGGCTGGTGGTAAATATCATTATAGACCAGCTGCGCACAGACTACATAGAACATTTTTCGCCCCTTTACACGCCCGACGGTTTCAGAAAACTGCTCAATCAGGGCTGTGTCTATGAAGCGGCAAGATATACTTTCTCGCCAGTAGACCGCGCCTCGGCAATCGCATCCATAAACACGGGCAGCACACCTCAGTATAATAATATTGTAGGGACGCAATGGCTGGACCGCGCCACACTACGTCCGGTCTACTGTACAGATGACGACAAATACGGCGACTCGCCTCAAAAACTGTCGACATCCACCATAGGCGACGAGCTCAAAGTAGCCACCCGAGGCACCGCGCTCGTATATAGCATCGCACTGGACAAGGACGCAGCCATTCTTGCGGGAGGACACGCAGCTGACGGTGCGATATGGATAAACGGGAAAAACGGCAGGTGGACCACATCGACATACTACTCTGAAGCCTCCCAAAATCTTATAAAGGCATATAACAGCACCAACAAATACGCTGCCGACAACGATGCCGTGGCAGACTTCTCCCTATCGTGCGTGAACGACATGGCAATGGGACGCGACGACATTACAGACATGTTGTCAGTAGTATTGTCCGCCAAAGGCAAGGACGAAGCCAACTGGCAGACAGAGATGGAGATTCTTTATCTCAAGCTGGACAAGATAATCGCGACACTTGTAAGGAAAATAGAGGATTCCGTCGGAAGCGACAAAGTGCTCTTCATGCTCACCGGCACCGGTTACACAGACAACGAGCCGGTGGACTATCAGAAATACCGCATCCCCACAGGAACGTTCTACATCAACCGCACGGCAAACCTGCTGAACATGTATCTTGGCGCAATTTACGGTCAAGGCAAATATGTAGAGACGTGCTACCACAACCAGATATACATCAACCGCAAACTTCTCGAGCAGCGTCACATCAGTTTTTCTGACGTCATCTCGCGTTCCAAGGAACTGCTCACACAAGCTGCGGGAGTGCGCAACGTGACCACCAGCCCGTACAACCCTTCTGTAAGCGGAGACCTGCTCATAGAGGTCGCACCGGGATGGAAGCTTCTCAACGAAGACACTCAGGAAAACTACATGGTCAGGGCAGCCTTTGTTCCGTTCCCGATAATATTTTATGGCGCGGGAATAAAGGCTGAGCATGTGTCGACTCCCGCAACAGTGGACCGCATCGCGCCCACCATTGCAAAAGCCATACGCATAAGAGCGCCAAACGCATGCTCCGTGGCACCGCTGCGATGAATGCGGTAAGGCACATCCGACAATCAGGCGTGACACCATGTCCACGCCTCTCCGCCATGCCACATGTCATGGCTTCACCTATATATTATATTACACTGAATAAATAAAAAACGACATCATAATGAATTTCAACAAATTTTTACAGTCGCTGTTCGGCAACAAATCAACCAGAGACATGAAACTCATACAGCCGCTTGTGGAAAGCGTGAAGGCCGTGTATCCGGAGATAAAGAAGCTGAGTAACGACGAACTGAGAGCCCGAACCAAGGAAATACAGGCTTATGTGCAGAACTCCGCAAAAGAGCAGAAGGACCAGATTGAGGCTCTGAAAGCAAAAATAGAGGACACGCCTATAGACGAGCGCGAGTCCATCTTCAACGAAATAGACAAGCTGGAGAAGGAAGTGCTGAAGATATATGAGAAAGCTCTCGACGAGGTGATGCCCGTGGCATTCAGCATCGTGAAGGATACGGCACGCCGCTTCGCTGAGAACGAGGAGACCGTTGTCACTGCCACAGACTTCGACCGCGAGCTTGCCGCCGACCCGAAAAAGGACTTCATCACAATAGACGGTGACAAGGCGATATACCACAACCACTGGACAGCCGGAGGAAACGACCTGAAATGGGAAATGGTGCACTACGACGTGCAGCTCTTCGGAGGTATCGCGCTGCATCAGGGAAAGATAGCCGAGATGGCGACCGGTGAGGGAAAGACACTCGTAGCGACACTGCCGGTGTTCCTCAACGCGCTTACCGGCAACGGAGTGCACGTTGTCACAGTGAACGACTATCTTGCCAAGCGTGACTCAGAGTGGATGGGACCGCTCTACATGTTCAACGGTCTGTCGGTGGACTGCATCGACAAGCACCGCCCCAACTCTCCGGAACGCCGCAAGGCATATGAGGCAGACATCACGTTCGGTACGAACAACGAGTTCGGTTTCGACTACCTCCGCGACAACATGGCTATTTCGCCCGCCGACCTCGTGCAGCGCAAGCACAACTACGCCATTGTCGACGAGGTCGACTCCGTGCTTATCGACGACGCCCGTACGCCTCTCATCATCTCCGGTCCGGTGCCTAAAGGCGACGACCAGATGTTCGAGGAGTACCAGCCGCTGGTAGAGCGTCTTGTGGACGTGCAGCGCAAGCTCGCCACACAGTTCCTTGCCGACGCGAAACAGAAAATCAGCGAGGGACAGGAGAAGAACGACCCGAAACTGCTCGACGAAGGTTTCACGGCTCTCTACCGCTCACACAAGGCTCTGCCTAAGAACAAGCCGCTCATCAAATATCTTTCTGAGGAAGGAATAAAATCCGGTATGCTCAAGAAAGAGGAATACTACATGGAGAACAACAACCGCCGCATGCCGGAGGCTGTAGAACCGCTCTATTTCGTGGTAGACGAGAAACTGAACAGCTGCGACCTCACAGACAAAGGTACGGAATGGCTCGCAAAACAGGTGAACGACAAAGACCTGTTCGTGCTTCCGGACATCACGTCGCAGCTCTCGGCACTCGAAAACGAGACAGGTCTCAGCGAACAGGAGCGTCTCGACAAGAAAGACGACCTGCTCAACCACTACGCCGTGCAGAGCGAACGTGTACACACGCTGCAGCAGTTGCTCAAAGCCTACTGCATGTTCAATAAGGATGACGAGTATGTTGTCATCAACGGAGAGGTCAAGATTGTGGATGAGCAGACAGGACGAATCATGGAAGGACGCCGCTGGAGCGACGGACTGCATCAGGCGGTGGAGGCAAAGGAGCACGTGAAAGTGGAGGCTGCCACACAGACGTTCGCCACAATAACGCTCCAGAACTACTTCCGTATGTATCACAAACTTGCCGGTATGACCGGTACGGCGTCCACCGAGGCAGGCGAGTTCTGGGACATCTACAAGCTGGACGTTGTAGAGATACCTACCAACAAGCCCGTCATCCGCAACGATATGGACGACCGCATCTACAAGACAGCGCGCGAGAAATACTCTGCCATCATTGATGAGATTGTGGAAATGCGCAACAGCGGACGCCCCACCCTCGTCGGTACGACATCCGTGGAAATCTCCGAGCTTCTGTCAAAGATGCTCAGCATGCGCAAGATACCGCATCAGGTGCTCAACGCGAAGCTCCATCAGAAAGAGGCGGACATCGTAGCCGAGGCTGGACGCAGCACCATGGGAACGGTAGAGATAACAGACGAGAACGGTGAGAAACACACCGAGGAGCGTCTTCTCGGTGCGGTGACCATAGCCACCAACATGGCAGGACGCGGTACCGACATCAAGCTTACACCTGAGGTCAAGGCTGCAGGAGGTCTCGCCATCATAGGTACCGAACGCCACGAGAGCCGTCGTGTAGACCGCCAGCTGCGCGGACGTGCAGGACGTCAGGGCGACCCGGGAAGCTCAGTGTTCTATGTGTCGCTCGAAGACAAGCTCATGCGTCTGTTCGCGGCAGAGCGCATAGCCAGCGTCATGGACCGTCTCGGATTCAAGGAGGGCGAACGCCTCGAGAGTCCGCTGGTGTCAAAGAGCGTGGAGCGCGCACAGAAGAAAGTGGAGGAAAACCACTTCGGAATACGTAAGCACCTGCTTGAATACGACGACGTGATGAACAAGCAGCGTACCGTAATCTATGAGAAACGCCGCCACGCTCTCATGGGCGAACGCATCGGAATGGACATCACCAACATCATATGGGACCGCGTGGTGAACATCATAGAGACCAATGACTATGAAGGATGCCGCGAGCAGTTCCTCAAAGTGCTGGCTATGGAATGTCCGTTCACCGAAGACGAATTCGAGAACAACAGACACCCCGACCTCGAGGAACGCGCCTTCCAGGAAGCCATGGCGGCATTCAAGCGCAAGACAGACCGCATACAGAGTGTGGCATGGCCAACAATAAAGGAGGTAGAGGAGACTCAGGGCGAGATATACGAGCGAATCATGGTGCCCATAACCGACGGCAAGCGCGTATACAACATACCGTGCAACCTCAAGGAGGCATACCGCACTGAGGCCAAGGATGTGGTGAAGCAGTTTGAGAAAGCCATCATGCTCCACATCATAGACGACTGCTGGAAGGAGAACCTGCGCCAGCTCGACGACCTGCGCCACAGCGTACAGAACGCCTCATACGAACAGAAAGACCCGCTGCTCATATTCAAGCTCGAGAGCGCGAAGCTGTTCGACTCCATGGTGAACGACATGAACAACCGCATATGCAGCATACTCACACGCGGACAGATACCTGAGATACAGCGTGTGGAAGAGGCTGCTCCGGAACAGCGTTCGCAGCGTTACAACGAGCATAAGGACGACCTGACCGACAGAAACCAGCAGGCTGCCGCCAACCGCGACACACGTGAGTCGGCACAGCGTCCGAACACTCCATACATAAAGGACAAACTGCCAGGACGCAACGACCCGTGTCCTTGCGGAAGCGGCAAGAAATTCAAGAACTGTCACGGACGCGGGCTTGTGTGAAAACAATGCCATACTTATCTGTAAGACATCAACCAACGTGACAATGAAAGCGGGGCGGCAACGGGCTGCCCCGCTTTTTATAATCCTGACCGTCAGTAGGACGGCAGCAAGAGATACGGATGAAGCCAGACAATCCTTACTGATAAAAACATAAGGAACACTACGTAAAAGGCACTACCGTCCATCATTCCGTCACCATACGGCTCACTGTATATTTATACAGAACCACAGTCGAATCTGCATATTAATTCATCGTAAACCTCGCGAGAACCGTTTATTTACATCCGAAGGTATTACCGGACGCAAATACGCGAGTTTTACGCACATTGATATAATCAATTATATATCAGCATATTACACAAGCAAGACATCGGAAAAGGCAACTCCGCAATACGAAAAAGGCTTTTCCGCACCGCAAGAAAGCCCGTTTGGGAACACGGAAAAGCCCGTTCCGACATGTCAGAGGGACTTTTCCGCACTACGCTTGAGGCTCTTCAGCACTTAAACAGCCATATAAACGTCATGAGTTGCGCACCGGAAAAGGCTGTTTGGGCGGAAACACGGTGTCAGTCAAGGCTCCATACCCAGATACAGAACCGTATAAGACAATCGCACGCGCTTCTGTTTCGAGTTTTCATTCTGTAAAAAACAATCACCTGAAAAGGTGCATAAATATTCATTTCCGCGTTGTGTGCAACGTATGGATTACGTCTGACATGCGTTCCGCCACGCATTGCGAACAACAAAAAAAGAAACGTCTGAACAGATGTAAGGGTAAAATATATTATCTTTGCATAAGATAAGATGCGGTTCGGCAGTATCAAGTAATGTGAAACTATGTTTCCCATTATTGGTTCTGCACTCACCTTTCATCATCTTTGCATAAGATAAGCTACACTCTGAAAACGTAAGGACAATCCGTCGGGCGATACGGACGGACAACCGGCATGACCGGCATGCAACAAGAAAAGACATACCGAAAGTAAAATGGAAATAAACATCAGCAATCTGAAAAAGAAATACGGCGACAAGACTGCCGTCGACATCTCCGACTTCAACGTGCCGGAAGGGCAGATAATAGGTCTGCTTGGCAACAACGGTGCAGGAAAGACCACGCTCTTCCGCCTTATGCTCGACCTGACAGAGGCAAACGAAGGAAGCGTCTGCATGACGTTCGACACGCCAACAGAGAGCAGCACGGACGATACGCTGAAGATTGACCCTTCCGAAAGCGAGGAATGGAAGAGGTATACGGGAGCATACATAGACGAGAGCTTCCTCATAGATTTCCTTACACCGGAGGAGTATTTCGGTTTCATAGGCCGTGTATGCGACATGACGAAAGAGCAGACACAGGAACGCATAGACAGCTTTGAGGCGTTCATGGGCAACGAGATTCTCGGACAGAAGAAATACATACGCGACTTCTCGGCAGGCAACAAACAGAAGATTGGAATAATAGCGGCGATGCTCAACCGCCCGCAGCTGCTCGTGCTCGACGAACCGTTCAACTTCCTCGACCCGAGCAGTCAGATGATGCTGAAAAAGATTATCAGAGACTACAATCAAGAAAGCGGTGCAACAATATTCATATCAAGCCACAACCTCCAGCACACGGTAGACCTGTCTACACGGGTGGTGCTGCTGGAGCACGGAGTGATAATAAAAGACCTGTCAAACAGCGACGGAAGCGCCGAAAAGGAACTGGAGGACTATTTCCGCATATAGGAGGCGGAACGGTGAAGGCGCACCGCATATATGCCAAGACAATAGGTGCAGGCTATGATGACATACACCAACGCCACACGCGGCACACTCATGCGTATGCCGTCTATCGAGGCGCCGGGCAGAGAGGCAACAAGCTCCAATCCGCCGTTGAGCCACGACACAAGCCTGAGAAGCACCTCGCCTGCCCACCCCTGCAAAACAGGCAGAGGAGTAAGGGCAAACAAAATGAAAGTGAAGTAGATAATGAGAGTCGTGAGCGGGACGGCAATAATGTTGGTAAGAATGAAATAGCACGAGAAACGCCCGAAATAGTAGGCTATGAGAGGTGCGACGCCCAACTGAGCCGCCACTGACACCGACGTCAATGCCCACAGCCTGCGGAACATACGTACGCCCCATACACGGCGACCGGAAAGACAACGGTAGAAAGGATTGTAGAAAACCAATATGCCGATGACCGCCATGAAAGACATCTGAAAGCCTACATCCCACAGATAAAGAGGATTTGCCGCAAGCATGACTACGGCTGCGAAAGAAATGGTGTTGAGCGACATCCGGTCGCGGTTGAGCATGGATACGAGCGAGCACAGGCTGAACATTGTTGCGGCACGCACCGCGCTCGCCGGCAGACCCACCATGAAGACATAGCCCCAGATGGTCACCACAACGGCAGCCTGCCCCATGGCATGAACCCGGCGGCGGGAAAAGAGGAGTGTGAGAATGAAGTATATTATGCCGAGATGCAGTCCGGAGAGGGCAAGGACGTGAGACGCGCCGGTCACGGAGTAGGTTTCTTTCAGTTCAACGGTAAGTCCTGACTTGTCGCCGAGGGTCATCGCGGCTACTACAGCACGCTCTTCGGCAGACATGCCGCGCAATGAGTGTATGCGGCTGAGAAGCGACTCGCGCATGCGCATGGCTCTCAACGAGATCCTGTCCGTACGCGACAGACTGTCAAGACTCACAGGAAGGCTCTGCCATGAGGACGGAAGGAGAAACGTTGTCGCCACGAATCCGTGGACCGACATCCATCTGCGGTAGTCGAAATTCGAGTCCGCATGATAATTCTCAGGCTCACGCAGCTCGGACACTATACGCATGCCATCGCCGACAGAGAGTCTTCGGGCACGCCCGTCACGCTCATTGCAAAGTATGCTTGCCTTTATCTTGCGGCGGACAAGCGCACCGTTGGAGACAAGAAGGTCGCATCTCACAACCTTACCGTGCGCCACCGGTCTGGACGCCACGACAGCCTCATAGCACACAGGCTTGTCTGGCAGCGTCATGCAGACATCACCGAGCCGCGCCGTGACACGCCATGCACCGGCAAGAACAATGACTGCCATGATGACACAACTCTGCGTTATGGGCCGGTGCCAGAGCGTGAATGACAACAGAAGCAACGCCACGGCAGACAGCATCCATACAGACTGCCCCACCGCTCCATACAGCGCATCGCCCGCGACTATGCCTGCAACGAGCATCAGAGCCACACGCAACAGCGGGAACTGCTGTATCCTACCGTTCGGCTTCATTCGTAATCATCAATCACATTGTTGATGAAGTCCATCATAGGCTTGCCGACCTTCAATATCTTCTCCATTTCTTCAAGCCACCGGTCGCCCTCGAAGAAAGTGTCAGGCACGGCTTTCCAGCAGCAGAAGTCTTTCATGCGCAGATATTCTATATGCTCGTAGTCGCGCGGAAAGCCGGAAGGACAGGTCTTCAGATGCTCCAGTCCGAATCCGCTGGCAGAGTCCCAGTCTCCGCATCCGGGACGTCCGAACATTTTAAGGAAGGCGTCGTTCTCCACGCATTTAAGCCATTCCCCGATATTACCCATAATCTCATTGCGGCACGAAGTGAGGATGTTGGTGGGCAGCCAGTAGTTGCCGCACGACACGAGGCAGTGTCCCGGTTCCAGATGAATGTAATATCCGCCGTGCAGAGCCTTCTTGCCATGAGCCGCTATATAGGCGCCGAGATGGCGTTTGTAAGGCGACTTGTCTGCAGAGAAACGTGTGTCACGATAGAAGCGGTAGGTGGCGTCCTTCACCGTTATGTGGGCGATGCTCGGGTCGAAAGCGGCTATCCGCGTGATGGCTTGAGTCACACCGTTCTCAAAATCTGTCCTCACCGCCGTGTATTCGTCCTTGTGTTCGGCAAACCACTGGCGGTTGTTATTTGCCGAAATGTCTTTCAGAAACTGAAGTATTCTCTTTGCATCCATTGTTGTCTGTCTGTTGTTTTAAATTTGTATTCGTATTTCCGTCAGACTGCGGTATTGAGCTGACAGTAAGCACAAGCGACACCGCGTCCGCTCACAGCCGTGACCCTTCCATGCGCTTGGGGCATACATCCGACAGTCCGCACTCTGAGCAGTGGGGCGAACGGCTCGTGCACACATAGCGTCCGTGAAGAAGCAGCCAGTGATGGGCGCGCGGTACGTCGTCCGCAGGCACATTCCTGAGAAGCTCCTGCTCCACCTTGTACGGCGTGTTGGCAGTGCGCGGCACAAGCCCGAGCCTGTGGCTCACACGGAAGACATGCGTATCGACAGCCATAGCCGAACGTCCGAACGCCACAGCCTGCATCACATTGGCAGTCTTGCGCCCCACTCCCGGAAGCTTAAGCAGCTGGTCGAAATCATCGGGCACCTCTCCGCCATGACAGTTCACAAGCATGCGCGCCATCTCTACAAGATGTTTAGCCTTGGCGTTGGGATAAGAAACGCTCCTTATATATTCGAAAATCTCGTCGGCATCTGCCTCCGCCATGCTTGCGGCGTCGGGATAGCGTTCGAACAGAGCAGGTGTTATCTGGTTCACACGCTTGTCAGTACACTGCGCACTGAGTATAACAGCCACAAGCAACTGGAACACGCTGCCGAACTCGAGTTCGGTAGTGACCTCCGGTGTTCTGGCACGGAAATAATCGAGTACGTATCTGTATCTTTCTTTTTTCGTCATATTTTCAATCATTAAAACGGTTATTGCCTATGCCATTATAACAAAGGCGATAAATAAATCATTTACAAAGATAGTGCAAACGAGTACAATAAGAACTTGCCCTTATATTGCCAAGTGCAGCTTATCTTAATGCAAAGATAGAAAAAAACAAGAAGTAAGACAAGCTATCCGCGGATATGACGGAATATTTCCCGAACTTTCTCCGATTTGGCATCGGCATATTCCTGAATGTATTTCCAATTCCGTACTGCCAGTTTCCTTTTCGCAGCAGCATAAAGTTCACGGTCGGTTGTGTTGTTCCTCAGCCAGTTGCGGAAAACAATCATTCTCTTGGCTTCCTCACATCCTACGGAAAACACATGCAGGTTAACTTACGGACTCTTTCCCTTGAACATTCGGTGTTCGAACCATTCCGGTTCCCGTATTCTGAGCGTATATCCTATGTCTTGCAAAGGACGGACATATGAATCTTCATCCGTCGAATCTTTTACAAGAAGAAGCATGTCTATAACCGGTTTTGCACACAAACCGGGTACGGAAGTAGAGCCTACATGTTCGACAATAATGCCTTTGCTGCGCAAAGCCTTTTCTATTCGGGCTTTTTCATGGCGGAAATCAACTTCCCAATGCGGGTTGTATTCGTGCAGGATGATTTGCCCCGACAGTTCGGCAATACTTCCTATGGTTACTTTCTCAAGATAATCTATGGACGTCATATTCTTTCGTTTTATTTGCAAAAACAGGCAATTTGAAGAGTAAGGCTGCTCCACTGCAAGACAATTCATTCCTTTCCCATTACGGTCAATCCCTCAATCTCCGTAAATCCGTTCTTGCGGTAGAATCCGTATGCCGGATAGGTTCTTTCCGTGTTTAGTAGAATGCCTTTCATTCCTAAATCCGCAATACGACGTTCTATCCCAGCAAGGAATAGGCTGCCTATACCTCAGCACTGAAAGTCAGGAGCAACACAGAACTGGTCGATATAATACTCCACGCCCTTCAGCCAAGGCTTACGCATCCCGACGCAAAGGGCAATAACACGTCCGCTTTCAATCACGACGAACCCTAAAAAACTGTCCAATGAAAGGAAAGTGGTAAAGTATCCGATCACTTCCCTGTCCGACTCATATTGTTCGTTCCACGGTTCACATGAGAATGCCTCTACAAACAATTGAGAACATGCTTCAATATGAAATTTTTCTAAAAGTTGTATCTCCATATCGTGTCCTTTTTACTTCGTGAAAATAAAGAATATAACTTATCCCGTATAATCTTTTTTCATGGTACACAACTCTTGAAAGCGCAGTTGCGTAGGAGTGCCGGCAACAGGTTCTTTGGGTGGAAAGTGCCGGTCAAATACCTCTGCTGCCGATTCGTCCACCGCATATACCTCATCTTCAAAGTATCGCCCCGACAGTCCTTGCATAGCATGGTTGTAAAGTGGACATACCTGCAGAGCTGCCAAATATTTATTATCAGACGTGCGTATGCCGAATTTTTCTGTCATAGTAAAACCTACCTTCTTATAATATAAGGGGTCGCCACACAGAAAGATGGCGCGATAACCTTGCCTTCGGGCTTCGGTGCGGGCATGTTCTATCAGCATCCTGCCGATGCCTTTGTTTTGGAATGAAGGCAACACTGCTATCGGACCCAGTGTCAATACCTCGCAACGGTTACCGTTGTCATCCACAACGCATGCTTTCATAAAAGCTATAGCACCGACGATCTTACCGTCTGCCACAGCTACGAAATCCAACTCCCGTACAAAGCGTGGCGAATGGCGCATGATGTGCAGCAGGTAATGCTCCATACATCCGGGTGAATAACAGTTCCAAAAAGCCTCTCTCGTTACTTCTTCTGTCTCACGGTAATCCTTAGTTTGTTCCAAACGTATGATGATATTCATATTATTTTTATAGCGTAAGTTGTTTCTTATTCATGAAATTCTGCGAAAGTAATATAATAATCTATCTTCGAATTTGGCAACGTAAAATGCAGGAAATTGCCAAAATATACATCCGGGCAACCCGTGTCACCTTCTATACTTGCAATGCCCAAATCCTTCATTTTATGTGCAAAAGTAGAAGCACCGGAATAAGTCTTGCTGTTTACAAGAATTGTTGTCTTTCCATAATATAAATCGGTATCCTTCATATTGCCTTTGACAGGAGTATCTCTTATAATGAAAAGTTCTCCATCAGACAGTTCACAAATCTTACTGTATATCTCCGGATGCCTGCCTTTGTTATAAGCTTTAGAGTATGCGCTGACCTTTAAATGGCTTTTGGAATATAGCGAATAGTCAGGATGTGGAAAATAGGAAATCAGTCTTTCCACACACTGGCTTGAACCACCTGTATTATTTCGCATATCAATTATTATCTCCGGTACTTTTCTGCGATTAATTTCCTTAAAAACAGAATCACAAAACTCTTTTAGTTCCGTTTCCTGAAACACGTTGCGAATGATGAGGGTAGCCTTTGTATAATCTGAAGAAAACCTACAGCTGAAACTTTCAGGCTTATTTTCAGACAGCCGTTCCTTAATTACCTTCAAAGCCACGCTTTGCGGTATCCCATCCAAACATATATCATCTATCTTATCACCATGTTTTACTTCAAACACATACGACTCGCTCCATCTGTACATATACCAAAACAATTGAGACAAATAGGTGTTTACGCTGCCTTCTTTAATACCATTATCTTTTTCTGCACCCCAAAGACTATACATCCGTTTAAGTATATCTCTTGAGTTGACGCCATTTATACTGAGGATAGTGTCTCCTTCGCTAATCCCGGAATTATCGACCAACGGATAATCTACAATAAAGACATCTCCGGATGCTTTAATTCTCAATGGCATTGTTCTACCATCTTTCTTTACATGAGAAATGAGGTCGTCTGTAACAGGCGGCAACATCATGCTATGGCCGTCTTTTATATTAGCCACAAAAGGCGCAATTTTCAGATAAAAATCAGATATACTTGCAGAATCGGTAAAAGAACTTATTATCTTCGCTTTATTGCTGTCATATTCTTTTACCGACTGATAAATATAAAGATTGGGATGTACATATTCCAAAATAGCACACAAAGTATCAAAGTCTGCTTTTTGCTGCTCAACACTTAACCTTTGTCCAAATGCTGAATGACATATGAGAATAAAAATAATATATATTGAATACTTCATATAACTAAAAGTTTTCATAAAAATCTGATTATTTCAGATTCTTTTCATTAAATCAAAATACAACGAGCGAGGACAAATAGTCATATTGCAAAATATCATAACACCATTTTTCTGTACATTCGGTCTTATATAGGGTAACAAAAACGTTTTCTCTAATTTAATAAGATACTTCTATTAATTGTAGGCATCCGCCACGATGATACATCCATCCGGTCGTGCTATGCCCATATCGGAACAAGGCTTTTATAAGGAACAAATGCTCCGCCTACATTACCGAAAATATCTGACCCGGTAATATCAGCGGAGCATCCATGCATTTGTCCAGTGCTTATGCTTAGAGCATAATATCCGAAAAGGATAACACCGTTATTTATTCTGTCACGAAAGCCTTTTCCTCATACAGCGTATGTCTTGCACGCTACCGTTACGGATAGCTTTCATAAACATAATATCATTATTTCTTCTTCTCGTCAGTATCCTTCTCCTTGGCAGGGGAAGATTTGTATGCCTTATTCAGTCCGGCGATAACCTCGTTTGTTATATCATGAGCCTTGTCGGCATAAAGAATGTTGTCGCCAGCCTTGCTGAGAATAAGGCTGTATTTCTTGTCTTTATTGTACACAGCGAGGAAATGCTGTATGCTGTCGCGCAAGGCATTGTTATACTTTTCGGTCTCCGTCTGGAACTCATTGCTCAACCGCTGGTTGAGAGCCTGCAGGTCGGTGTTCTGCTTCTGCAGCTGCGCACCTATTCTTTCTGCCTGCTCGCGTGTGTAAGCGTTCTGCTGCAACTTTTGCTGGAAATTGGCAGCAGCAGTCTCAAGCTGTTGCTGTTTCTGTCCGAGAGTATTCTGTATGTTCTGTCCTTTCTTCTGCAGAATGAGAGAATATTCCTTACAGAATTTGTACTGTGTCATGATACTGTCTACCTCGACAAATGCAATCTTTGTCTCGGTCGGAGCGACCTTGCCGCTTTCCGACTTGTCATCCACCTGCGATTGCGACTTGTCACATGAGGTGGCTGCAAAAACAGCGACGGCAGCGACAGCAAGCGTACCGAAAAAGTTTTTCTTATTCATTTTATCCGTTATTGTTTTTAATTATTATTTCAGTTCTGTCATCTCGTCAATATGCCTTGCCCTTTACCTGCGCCTCACGGTCCTGATCCATAACACAGTGTATACCGTTCTTGCGCAAAGCCGGATTGTCATGTATATGCTGGGAAGAGAATCTACCATTCTTCTTCATTATTATTTTTACACACAATAATGCCACGGCAATAGCAATAATTAACATGCAAAGGAGCAATGTTTTTATCATTTTTATTTAATTTTGTGCCTACAAAGATAATGTAAAACACGGACAGAACAAAATTATTTATTTATTTTTAGCCCTTGTTCCGCTTATCTTGTATCTTCCGATGCCTGCGTGGCTCGTCAGGACGACATACAAATATGTAAAGCATACCACACCTGTCACTGCGGCATCATTAATAAACCACAATATAAAAACATTAAAGAATATGGAAATGAAAGAATTGAAACCGTCACTTGTTTTTGAGCACTTTGCCAAAATCAACAGTATACCACGCCCGTCAAAGCACGAGGAGAAAATGATAGAATATCTTAAAGAATTCGGCGCAAAACGCAATCTGGAAACCAAAGTGGACGAAACCGGGAATGTCATCATACGCAAACCTGCCACGAAAGGCTATGAAGACCGCCCTACAGTGATACTGCAGAGCCACATGGATATGGTGTGCGACAAGCTCGTGGACGTGGACTTCGATTTTCATAAGGATGCCATACAGACCTATGTGGACGGCGAGTGGCTCAGAGCAAAAGGAACGACAATGGGAGCAGACGACGGTATCGGATGCGCCATTGAGCTTGCATTGCTCGACAGCGACGACGTGGAGCACGGTCCGATAGAATGTGTGTTCACTCGCGACGAGGAGACAGGGCTGACCGGAGCGTTAGGCATGAAAGCTGATTTCATGACAGGAGACATGCTCATCAACCTTGACTCTGAGGACGAAGGACAGATCTTCGTTTCGTGTGCAGGAGGAAGAACAACACACGCAACATTCAGATTTGAAAGGGAGAACGCCCCTGAAGGACATTTCTTCATTAAGGCATCCATAAAAGGACTGCTTGGAGGACACTCGGGAGACGATATTGAGAAAAAACGCGCAAACGCGATAAAGATTCTCACAAGATTCCTTTACATAGAACAGGAAAAGACAGACCTGAGACTGGCACAGTTCAATTCAGGTAAAATGCACAATGCGATACCTCGCGACGGAAGCATTGTCTTTGCCGTACCTGACAGTGCGAAGGAGACCGTACGCGCAGACTGGAACATCTTCACAAGCGAGATTGAGGAAGAATTCCATGTCACCGACACAAATATGGTGTTCATGATGGAAAGCACAGAACGCTGCACAGTGATTCCAAAAGAGACAGGCACCAGAATAATACGGGCTCTGCAGGGCATTGACAACGGCATATTTGCAATGTGTCAGGACGAGGCTCTGGCTTGGATGGTGGAGACATCAAGCAATGTGGCAAGCGTCACGACAGCAGACAACAGCATGGAGATTGTGGCATCACAGCGTTCGAACGTGATGAGCAACCTCGAAAACCAGTGCAATACGATAAAAGCCGTGTTCGAACTGGCAGGAGCCGAAGTCGTTCAGGGTGACGGATATCCTGCATGGAAGATGAAGGCGGACAGCAAACTGACAAAGACCGCTGTAGAATCGTACAAGAGGCTGTTCGGCAAAGAGCCAATCGTTAAAGGCATACACGCAGGACTTGAATGCGGACTGTTCTCAGAACGTTATCCTAACCTTGATATGGTTTCGTTCGGTCCGACACTACGCGGTGTGCACACACCTGACGAAAGTCTGCTCATTCCGACTGTGGAAATGGTATGGAATCATCTGCTTGACATACTTAAAAATGTGAAATAAAATATGAGACTGGCGAAAACGCTTTCTTTGTTCTGCGCCGCAATTCTGATGACGGGTTGCGGCAGCGGAAATAAAGAAGAAAAGCTCGTAAGTGATTTCCTGAACAAAAACCTGAAAGAAAACAACATCTCGCAGGTGACGTTTTCCGAAGTTGACTCCACATCACACGTCAGCGACAGTGTAATAGGCATCATGCGTAATGACGCAGAACGCTCCGGACTGTTCAGAAGCGGCTTAAAATACGCTGAAAGAACAAAGGGACAGAAACTGCATTTCATAAGCGTGAGCTACACGGCATCCAACGGCAAAAGGATGAGACATACCTTTTATCTTGATAAAAAAGCGGATAACGTCATCTGCATAAAGAATGATGACGTGGTTACAATGAACACCGGAAATAAAGAATAACTGCAAATACACGTCATAACCATGATAAATAAGAGAAGCGCATCATCACAATACGCTTCTCTTATTTCTTTTATACAGGTGGCGACAAGATTACAAGACATCATGACTGAAGCTAAAACAGCATGATTTTACTTCATTACGATGTGTACATAGGTAAGAACCCCGTCAGCAGTGCGTTATGATTTGGACGACAATTCAGACCGCAACTTTACCAATGGCTCGAAATCTTCCGCATCGCCATCCAGTACATAAGATTGGCATGGAATATCATTCGGTGTCAAATAAAGCAGTATATTCAAAGAGGATATTTTAAACTCGGTATGCATTTTATTTTGACACAGCCTTGTCGGAGTATCGTTCTATATTCAGCACGAAAAGCTATGCCTTTATTACACAATATATAATAATGCATCACCTCTTGACAAGCGGTTTTATGATGTGTGAGACATGAAATCTGATATGGCATGTCTTAAAACATATCTGTAATTGACTGAATTAATCAATGTCAGCCCATCATCACCACTCAACTTCACCTAATTTTTCCATTAGGTAAATAAAAAACAACTAAAATAGTTGCAGTTTCAAAAAAAATCATTACCTTTGCACTCGCTTTAAGATTTGTACGACATTACAGATTTATCTCAAAGGAGAGATGGTAGAGTGGTCGATTACAACGGTCTTGAAAACCGTCGTACCGAGAGGTACCGGGGGTTCGAATCCCTCTCTCTCCGCAGAACGTTACGGACAAAACCGGACAACGAACAGACAAGTCCCACAAATTCAATGATTTGTGGGACTTTTTTTATCCCCTTGTGTCTGCCTTAAAGTACATTTTTTCGCCCCTAAAAGACAAGGTTTCTAACCTAACTCGTACCCCCGACAAACAAAATCAAAAAGGGGGTACAGATAGTCGGAAATTGGCGAACTTCTGTCGGTGTTTGGCGAGCCTGCATAAAACTCATTTTTAAGCATTTACAGTATTTTTGTAACTAAAAAGTGAGTATATGAAATCGACATTCAACATTTGCTTTTACGCAAAGAAAGACAAGCAGAAAGCGGGCGGTGCGTACCCCCTTTTCGCCCGTATCACAGTGGACGGTGTGGCAAGCCGTTTTAATACTAAATTGGACGTGTTGCCTGAAATGTGGGACGGTAAGGCTGGCAAGGCTATCGGACGCACAGCGGAAGCCGGACGTATCAACCGTATGTTAAGCGATATAAACGCATCGCTGAACACCATCTACCACGAAATGCAGCGGCGTGATAATTACGTTACTGCCGAGAAAGTTAAAAACGAGTTTTGGGGACACAGCGAGAACCACGAAACCATCCTTACCTTGTTCCAAAAGCACAATGAGGACGTGAAACAGCTTGTTGGCATATCCAAGACGATAGCGACCTACCGCAAGTATGAGGTTACACGCCGTCACCTTGCGGAGTTTATACAGAGTAAATATAACCTTTCTGATATTTCCATCCGGGAAATAACCCCGATGTTCATTACCGATTTCGAGTTATATTTGCGTACAGCCTGCAAGTGCGGTTACAACACCACCGCCAAGTTCATGCAGTTTTTCAAGCGCATCATCATCATAGCCCGAAACAATGGCATACTGGACAAAGACCCGTTCGCCAGCTATAAAATCCGGCTGGAAAAAGTGGACAGGGGCTATTTGACGGAAGACGAGATAAAAATCATCCTCAAAAAGAAAATGGCTTCCGAGCGTTTGGAACACGTCAGGGACTTGTTCATCTTTTCCTGTTTCTGCGGTCTGGCTTACAGTGATGTTGCCAACCTGCGGCAAGAGAATATCCGAAAGTCATTTGACGGTAATCTGTGGATAATGACGAAGCGGCAAAAGACCAACACGGACGTGAATGTTCCCCTGTTGGATATTCCCAAAATGATATTGAAGAAATACAAAGGCAAGCTGCCGGACGGAAAGATATTACCTATAATCAGCAACCAAAAGCTGAATGCCTACCTGAAAGAGATTGCCGATGTGTGCGGGATTAAAAAGAACCTCACATTCCATCTTGCCCGGCACACGTTCGCCACGACCACCACGCTGGCAAAGGGTGTGCCCATTGAAACCGTCAGCAAGATGCTGGGACATACTAACATTGAAACAACACAAATTTACGCCCGCATCACTAACAACAAGATTAGCAGCGATATGCAGGGGCTTGACAAGAAATTTGTCGGTATCGAAAAGATTTATAAGGAAGTCGCCATGTGATTTTGATTATAGGGAACAGGTCGTAAACTGCGACCTGTTCTTGCTGCATTATTCCAACATTACTTAATCCTTAAAATATACAATTATGGGCTTGCAGATGCTTTCCCGGTTATTCCATGTTTGAGTTGGGCAAAGACGAGTGATGATCGGGAGCTATCACAATTTGTGATAACTCCTGACAACATTCGTCATACGCCTATTTCGCCAATGGCTATCATCCATCATGCGGGCAGTCTGTGGACTACCCGTATTTTTTATATCCTTTTCCAAAGCCACATTCCCCGAAACGCCAGCGGTGCATGGCATCGCAGACTGTCTTTCGTGAAAAGAGCCTTTGGAAACCCGCACAAGAGTATCGGAAGGTGAACTCCCGACACACTTGTTTTTTCCGCCCGCATAGGCAATTCCCTAATGGACTGAATGGGGAACAAGAACTTTTCCCCTGTTTCCCAACCTGTAAATCTTCCTCATTAAGCAGTCCTCCAGCCGGGAGGTCGTTTTTATCATTTCAATAGGCAAAGGTAGTTACGTGTTCTTCACGGGTTTGCAAGGTCAAGCCTTTTCAGGTTTGGCGAAAAAATCTTCCCTGCGACATTCGTTGCGAGGTATTTTTTCCACAAAACCCTGCAAACTCTAAACACTGCCCTTTTAAGCCTATGTGAAACGAAAACGACCGACCCGACCGGAAGACGCATAAAAAAAAAGTCGGATTTACGGGAAACAGGAAAAAAGTTCAGTGAAACTTCAACTCCCTCACCTCTCAAATCCGCATAAAATTAAAAACTTAAAAATTACAGGATATGGAAGCAGCAACATTATCGGAAGCAAGAGTTTATGTAGGCACTTATGGCAAGTACAACAACGGTTCATTGTTCGGGGCATGGCTTGACCTGTCGGACTATTCGGACAAGGAAGATTTTTACGAAGCCTGCCGGGAGCTTCACAAGGACGAGGAAGATGCGGAGTATATGTTTCAGGACTGGGAGAACGTACCGGAAAACCTAATCGGCGAAAGCTGGATTTCCGAGAACTTCTTCACCTTGCGGGATGCGGTGGAAAAGTTGGGCGACACCGAACAGGAAGCCTTTTTCGTGTGGTGCAACTACAAAAGCCATGATTTGAGCGAGGAAGATGCGGACGACCTTGTACGGGACTTTCAGGACGAATATCAGGGACAATATGACGATGAAGAAGATTTCGCCTACCAAATCGTGGAAGAATGTTACGACCTGCCGGAGTTCGCAAAAACCTATTTCGACTACAAACAGTTTGCCCGTGATTTGTTCATGTGCGACTACTGGTTTGATGACGGGTTTGTATTCCGGGCGGCTTAAACGACCATTCGGGCGGGGTTAAAAGCCCTGCCCGCATAAACAGAGAAACGATGAAACGGAAAAGCATTTATAAAATCATCCTGCGGGTGTTATTGTTCTGCCTTGTGTGGCGGCTCGCCTGCACAGCCGGAGCAATCACGGCGGTAACGGCATATCTTGTATTTCGTGCCGCCTGTTTCCTGCTCCGGGTCTGCCTGTCGGCGTTTTATGCGTTGTGCGTGGCTCTGCTTTTCCTGCTGTTGCTTTCCCTATTGAGTATATAACGAATAAAAAACGGAATATCATGCAATCATTGAACAGAAACGGGGTGAGCATCACCCAAGCACCGGGAGAGGAAAAGTTTGTAAAATACCGTCCGGTCGTATTCAAGGGACGGATATTTTACCAGTACGACTACCGCCACACGGACGGGGAACTGTTTTCCACAGTGGCTAAAACGCTGGCAGAGTGCCGCCACAGGCGGGATAAATGGATAGAAAAGAAAGAACAGGGTAATAACAGATAAATTTTAAGGGTATGAAAACGACAGAAGTAAACAAGAACCTAATCGGCAGACGTTGCGAGTGTATTTTTACGGGCATGATGGTAACGGGCGTTATTGAGGACATCGAGGAAAACAAGTATTCTGTAAACGTGAAAGTGCATTTCGATAAGCCGCAGCAGTGGGGCGATGATTTGTACACGGAAGATTGGGCATAGGGACGCAAGACGGACGAGTTCGGCACGCTGCACCATTTGCGACTGTTGGCAGACGAACCGGACTTTCAGACGATGACAGTAGTTTTCGGTGAGCCTATCAGCCAAATAGACCGTAGCGTTTTTGAAGATGTTTCCACTTGGGGCGTTTCTTCTTTGCAAGGTTGGATAAACAGCTATGAAAGTGTCAGGTTTGTAGCCATAAACGACCATACGGCGGTCATAACGGGAAAATACAACCTAGAACAGGTAAAGGTGTGGTTAGAGAAATATGTGCCCACACAGAGCCTTAAAGTCAGTTGATACAAAGGCGGCAGAAATGCCGCCGTTACTTTCTTTCATGAGCTTGCCTGCGGTGAAGAAAGTAACAAAGAAACCTTTTTCCCTATAAAGAAATTAGTCGTTCCCAATTATAATGAGAATTTGAAAAATGCCCATATGTAGATGTTGGCAAATATTTAATATCTCTAAGACCTAATCTTTCAATAATAGCTAATGGTCTAAAATCAAAATGATGTTTGATAAAATTGACTAACTTAGGTGATGCAACTCCTTTTTCAGTAAAAACACTTACCATTACTGGGGTTTCTTCTCCGAATGTATAAGCGATAGCTATTTTACATTCTAGAGCAAACCCATTAGCTACTATATTTTTAGCAACAAATCTCGCCATATATGCTGCAGATCTGTCTATTTTACTAGGGTCTTTTCCCGAAAAAGCACCACCACCATGAGGTATTAGTCCGCCATAGGTATCTACCATAATTTTACGTCCTGTTAAACCTGTATCATTTATAAAACCTCCATTTATAAAATTAGAGTTTTTATTAATTTGAATATCAATGTCCGCGTTATCTAAAAATGGCACTAAAACATTTGTTGATATTTCATGTTCAATAAAATCATTCTCAACATCATCTGTATGTTGAACACTTATTACCAAACATTTAATTCTATCATATTCTATGGTTAATTGAACTTTTCCATCAGGTCGTAAATAATTGACTGTTCGTCTATATTTATCAATAGCTTTTGCTATTTCATTTGATAAATAAGCCCCATAAGGTAAAAAGTTGAATTTATTATTTACAGCATATCCATATACAACACCCTGGTCTCCAGCCCCTCCATTGATAATAGCATTATTTAATTGAGAAGATTGTTTGTTTAATAGGTTTGTTATTTTTAATTGATTTGTAAAACCAATATTCTTATATGTTTGACATATAACAGATTCAATATCAATCAAATTGGGTTGGCTTACTTCTCCTGCAATAATTAAATTATCACCACATCCCATGCATTCAATAGCAGTGTGACATAATTTATCTTCCTCTAAATATGCATCTAAAATAGCATCACTAATTTGGTCACAAATTTTGTCTGGATGCCCTTGTAAAACACTTTCTGTTGTATATGTTGTCATATTATCGAATATCATACCGTTCCTTTATTTCTTCCCATTCTTGTGTTAATTTCTCATTCAATCTTTTATAAACAGCATCATTATTAGGGGCTTTATTATACGCCAGACTTGTTTCATATTCCAGAGTCATATATACAGCATACTTGAGTTTCTCAGTTGCATTTTTTTTGTCACTAAAAATATTACGAAATTGCTCGCATAAGTTTTTTAATTTAAAATAAAAAGTGATATGATATACCAACTCCATTAAGAATAACGAGGATAAGAAAAGTTGTAGAATTGGTATTGCTATTATATTGTTGCTTATTCCAAAATAAGCAAAGATTAATAAAACTATAAATAAAAACGTATTTTTAAGAACCATATTCAATAACATTTCTTTAGCTATATTGTATGTAAAATAACAATTTTCATAGCAATTAACCAGCAACTTATATGCTCCCTCTTTAATGGAATCATTATCATAATAATTTGTTACGGGCATATTTAATAGCTTAGTACCTAAAGAATTATCAATAAATCCTTTTCTTCGTTCACTTGCAACAATGGGTTGCATAATTATTTCCACAATTATATATAATAACCCATATCCAATAATTGAAATGTAATTCAATACATTTAACACCACGATAACATTTTGACACACAAGTCCTTCAATTGTTTCGCATTTTAATAGTTGAATCAATATAGACAATATAAATACTGACCATAAAAATAAATTTTCTACGGTTCTAGAACGTTTAAGCGTTTTATAATTTATTGCATAAGGTAATTGTCTTTCCATATTAAACATATTAGTACGATTTATATGCAAAAGTACAAAAATATGATAACGTTTTATTGAAACATAGCTATTTAACGTGAGTTCGATGAAATATAAGTGTTTGAAGATTTGGTGATTAGCGAAAATTGCTGTAACTTTATAGTGCTAAAATACAAAGACTTACAAACAATAATCGCTATGATCACCGAGGACAAAGTTACATAATTATTTTGTATGGCAGACGATTTCTGCAAGTTTTTTGATGCTATGATGAAGAAATACACATTGAAATCTGATAATAAGCGTGCTTATCACCGCGATTCAACCATGTCAAAGTCTGAAATTATGCTTATTATGATAATGTTTCATGACTCTGGTTATCGTTGCCTAAAGCATTTTTATGTAGAAAAAGTCTGCAAGCACCTTCGCCACCTCTTCCCCAAGGTTGTCTCCTACAACCGCTTCGTGGAACTTGAAAAGCAGGTTGCCGTCCCCTTGGCCTTATTTATAAAGAAGGTATTGCTGGGTAAGTGTACAGGCATAAGCTTTGTCGACAGCACTCCGTTGAGGGTGTGTAGGAACCAAAGGATACATATCCACAAAGTATTCAAGGGCATTGCGCAAAGAGGCAAATGTTCCATGGGATGGTTCTTTGGCTTCAAACTGCACTTGATTTGCAACGAGAAGGGCGAGATTCTGAATTTCATGATAACTCCAGGTGACGTATATGACCGCAAACCGCTTGAGTACAAGGCTTTTGTTGAATTCATTTACGGAAAGCTCGTCGGTGACAAAGGCTATATCGGAAAGAATCTCTTCCAAAGGCTCTTTGTCGATGGCATACAACTTATCACAAAATTGAAAAGCAACATGAAAGGTGCGTTGATGAGTGTCTCCGACAAGCTTCTTCTCAGAAAGAGGGCTATAATTGAAACCGTGAATGACGAATTGAAAAACATCGCACAAGTGGAGCATTCAAGGCACAGGAGTTTTGAGAATTTCATAGTAAACATGCTTGGGGCAATTGCCGCTTATTGCGTGTTCCCTAAAAAGCCTTGCATCCATGTACAACGCACATTGGATACACAGCTTGCCTTATTCTAAATTCATCGAACTCACGTTAAATAGCCTTTTTCTTTTGTAGCGTTGTATCTCTCGGAGTCTTATTCTCACAAATACAATGAGTGTCAACACTTTATACAAAGATACAACTTGTATACACAACGTCTTTACGCTACATTTCCTGACTTCATCAATTTTCTGCGCTATGTGGTGGCGCAGAAAAGTGATGAAGTCAGGTGATGGTGAAGCTTAAAGGCTGCGAGGATTACAATATTGTTATAAGCAAGGAGAAAGCGACATTGTTTAAAAAATGGTTGGAGAAATAACAAGAGGGTGTGCATTCTATGTTTCTTGCGTAGAATGCACACCCTCTTGTTATATAATGTCGTTAAAACGTTACATCGACGCCAAAAGAGATTGAATGGCGGATGCTGTTGCTGTTATAGTATATATTGCAAGATTATTGTTTTGCTGCATCTTGTACGAACTTGAATTCGTCGAAGGCGTTTCCTGCTTCCACGCAAACCGTGAAGGAACGTGATGCGTTCGTTTCGTTGCGATTGATAATAACCTTTAGTTCGTTGTCCTCTATCTTGACGAGATACCAGCCTCCGTCAAACTCTTTGTATGAAGTGTTTTCCTTGAATTTTCTTTCTTCCTTCACGCTACTAATCCAAAAACTTTTGTAGTTTTTGCAGGCAAACAGGCTGCTTCCTCCTTCGGCTTCCACTTTCAGTTCGCCGTTCTTCAAGCCCGACGGAACCGTGCTCCACTTCATAGGGTCGGCAAGTCCATCAGGGTCGGACAATTCGCAGCTTGTAAGGGACATTACGCCTACCATCAAGCATAACAATAGTTTCTTCATACGCTTATTTGTTTAAATTGTTTGAAAATGTTCTGGTCTGCTTAGAACGACCAACCGAAGCCTATGTACGGAAAGAAAGCAGCCTTGTTGAGTCCGTACTTGTCGCCAAAGTTGAACGACGGCGAAACGCCTACACGAAACATGAAGCCGTTGGGGCGCTGATAGCGGTAGCCGATGTCGCCGAAGAAGAAATAACCGAATTGAGTTTTTGATGAAGTGTAAAATTCAGTTTTAGGAGAAGTTTCGTCTGTATTCTCCCCACCTGGATACCATCCTGTATCTTTTACGTATCCTATTGTTTCCTTTACCTGATATACACCAAGACTCGCACCGAAACCTAGCTCCAACTTGCTATTCTTCTTTCCGAGCAGATAATTTAGCTCCAACGGAACACCAACGCCATTGATTTTCTGGTCGGGCCAACCAGAATTGTCTCCATAGCCATAGCCAATGCCCACACGGTAGCCTAAACCTGAGTTTCCATTGAATCTGCTGTCGTAGTTGATGCCCACAATATTTTGGGCACCAAGTAATTCTACAGACAGACTGCGTGTCTTCTGTTGTGCCATTACTGCCGAAAAACAGCATAATGCAAATAGTGATAATACAATCTTCCTCATTATATATTTTATCATATGTTTATTGTCGGTGGATATTCTATCCTTTAGTTTGCTCATAACTACATACATATTTCCCATTATTAAAATAGTGGTATGAGTTTATTTTTCTATTCTCGTCATCACATTGTGTCAGACTCTTGTAGAACAGCTCGCCATATTTTTGATAATTGTCTGTATTATATATACTGTTGTCTATTACAAAAATAGGAAAAGTGTAGCTTGAAGGTATTGGAAAAATACCATCATATACGGATGAAATTACAACAATGTTGATATGGTGCTTTTCGCAATAGCGTTTAATTTCTATTGGGGATATTCCATTTACACCAGAACAAAAAGGTAAATACTCATAAACTAGAACTCTTTGATGTTTCTTAATATAGTCGCTTACCTGCTTTACAGAGACTTTATAAAGATTGCCATCATTCGTAATTGAGTCAAGTGGAACTTCGCATTTCTTTACATGCAGTTTTTCTGATTCTGATAAATCCGAATAGCCAGAGCCATTCACCTCGATACATGAGGCTAAAATGACTCCGGCTGTCAGGAGTTGAACCGAATGGATAATTCTATTCAATTCCATTGTATTTGTGTATGGGGTTATTAAAACATATAGGAGAATCCCAACTGTAGGTCTTGGGCTTTAGTATTGAGTCCACCTTTAAAGATATTGGTAAATCCTCTACTATAAGAAAGGCTAAGCTGGTAGTGCTTGGCGATTTCAACGCCAACCTTGGCATCGAAGCCGAAGTTTACACGATTGAAGAGTTTGTCTCCGTAAACATTTGAGGACTTTTTCTCCTCTTTGCTATGTCCTTTAGCATCAGTCGTTGTGACTTTGTCCGTACCTGTCAAGCCAAAATCTGCATAAGGGCCAACAGCAGCGAGGAGATTCAAGTTGTCTGAAAGGCGGAATTTGTAGCCTACATTGACTGGAACGAGAAGAGAGTAGGTTGAGTACTTCCAGCACTGAGTCAACTTTGTTTCGTTATTGAAATAGTTTTCGCTCTGTCTGTTTCTGTTGTTGAACAAGATCGAAGCATCCATGAACCAACCGTTCTCTGGGTTATTGAAGTTCATTTCTGCTTTTGCACCTACAGCAAAACCGATCTTTGTTTTTGTCTCATCAGAAATGTTCAGATTTCCTCCTACAGTTGGACCGAAGCGGAATGTTTGTGCATTTGCGGCTGAGAAACAACCTAATGCAAGCAATGATAATAAAATCTTTTTCATATGTTGTTATGATTAAATTCTGCCCAAGGACAAGTTGCCTGAGAACTTATTATTATGCAAAAGTACAATCGTTTGTTTTTATACACAACGCCTCCTTATGCGAAACGGCAAAAATGTATTGCGAAGCGGCAATATATTCTTTTGAAGCAGTTATAGGTATTCCTCTTTTTATAATAATCCTCTCAACTCTTACGGATAAGTAACAAAGCTCGGTCAGCTGTCCGAAAGCCAAATCAGTCAACCTATACTTCTCCCCGATGAACTCAGCGAGATTCTTGCGAATCTTTCTGTAAGTCCAGACACTGCTCTTCGACATATCGATGCCCTCATGGATGCTGAGTTCACTGATATGCTCGTCCACGAAGGAGAGAAGGGTGGTCTGTGTCTTGACGCTGCCCTGCAAAGCCTCCTTAGCCTCAAAGTCCGTTCTCTTTTCCACAATCACATCGAAAGCCTTTTGGATGGAAAGCAACAACTGCTCGATGTCCTTGTTGGTCTCCACAGCTTCCTTGCTCTTGCCCTCCAATCGGCTGGCACGAGGATTCCAAAGCGATGGAGTGCAAGACAACTTGCAGGAGAGCTGCGCCATAGTCCTGTTCACCGTGATGCGTCCCATGATGGGAGCTTTTCCATTCTTGTCCAATCCGCTCTTTTTTAGGTAGAGCAACACCTTGAATTTTTCGATTTTCATAACGCTTACATTTTGAGTGTGCAAATATAATCATTTTGTAAGCGTTCCTTGATACGCAAAACATTGAGAATCAGCGCAATAAAATCCGTTGATGCACAAAGTTGCCTTTCCGCATTGTTACTTGCTTTGCATAGGTAACTGTGGCTCACGATTTAGTAACTGAACTACTTCAATATTCCTCACTCGCTTGCTTTATGTCGATTTGGCAACTTTGTGCAAATCTACTCATTCCCAACTGTTTACGTTCCAACCTCTCTTATTCTCCTTTGGCTGCTTTAGTGCTTTATGTTAATCGAAGTACAATCACAGCAATAAAACTATTAATTTTTACGTTCTTTTCAAAGAAAGGGGTTGTGCAATAGTGGCTTAAAGGCTAAAAGCACTACCTTTGTACGCTATATAACAACAATACGTTTAAGGTCACAATTTGTGATCTCAAAAATAAAGATAGAAATATGGCAGATAATATAGAACATCAAGATAAAGGAGAACTGGTCGCAAATTGTGACCAGTTACAAAATGATGAAGTCGTAGTTACCACTCCTGTAGAAAGTCGAATAATGTCTATTTGTGGAAAGCAGATTATGATAGACAGAGACTTGGCTGAACTTTATGGAGTGGAAAACAGGGTGTTAAATCAAGCTGTAAAATGTAATATGGAGAGTTTTCCTGAACGTTTCCGTTTTCAACTGACTAAGGATGAAATGAATGAACTGGTCACAAATTGTGATCGGTTCAATAGTTTGAAGCATTCAACAGTTCGTTCATATGCTTTCACGGAGCAGGGAGTGGCATGCTCTCCACTGTTCTTAGAAGTGAAACCGCAATTCGTGTAAGCATACGAATTATGGATGCATTTATTGCAATGAGACGTTTCATGGTGACAAATGCAGAAGTTTTCCAACGGCTTTCAACAATGGAGTACCATCAACTGGAAATGCAGCAACATCAGCAAGAAACAGACAAGCGCATAGACGAGGTGTTTCGCATATTGGACGAGGGCAACGCAAAGCCGAAGCAAGGTGTGTTCTACAATGGGCAAGTTTATGATGCTTATACTTTCGTGTCTGGCTTGATTAAGAGTGCGAAGAAACGTATTGTCCTTATCGATAACTATGTTGACGAGACTGTACTGACATTGCTCGATAAAAGAGATAATAACGTGTCTGCAATCATCTACACTCAGCAGATAAGCCGTCAGTTCCAACTCGACATAGACCGTCATAATGCTCAATATGCACCGATTGATGTTGAAACATTCCGTTTATCACATGACCGCTTCCTTTGTATAGACGATGATGTGTATCACATAGGAGCATCTATAAAGGACTTGGGCAAGAAGTGGTTTGGTTTCTCTAAGATGGAGATACTTACACCAGACGAATTTGTGGAAAGAATCAATAGAGAGTAATCAATACGCAATATTTCAAGAATATAAACATTAAAAATTACGATTTATGAAAAGAAATTTATATATACTATTAATAGCAATGATTTTCATAACGATATTATTATGTTCGAACACGATTAAGGCTCAAAGGCTATATAGTGAGAGTGGCGATTTTTATGAGAAATCAAAGAGGAACGTTGTTGATCATGCCAAGTTGGGAGTATTTTATGAATTAAAGTTCCGCAAAGATTCTACCAAGTTGAATGATTATACTGAAGCGCAAACAGTATTGATGGTTTCAGATAAGCACTTACTTTTTAGTGATTATAATCGATTGGCATTAGATTCAATAAATGACTATTTAGCCAGTAGCAAACAAAATAAAAAGGACCAAAAGGCTCGTGAAGAATGGATGCAAGCTATTAAAAAATGGAATTTTTTCTTTGTTACGCTAACTGATTTAGAAGAACAAAAAACCACGGTACAGACTTACGATGTATTGCGAAGCTACGAGTACACTTACCCAACGCCTCAAATGGACTGGCAATTGTTATCCGGGGATTCTATAATAAATCAAAAAGCTTGCAAAAAGGCCATTTGTTCTTTTGCCGGTCGAAATTATATTGCATGGTACACCGAAACGATAGCACTTCCTTACGGACCTTATCTTTTTACAGGATTGCCTGGGCTGATCATGGAAATCCATGATGAAGGTCGCAATTGGATTTTTACAAATAACGGGGTCGGAAAGATGCCTCAATACAGTGACATGTATCTTTATAAAAAAAGGTATATCACAGATTTGATTGTAACCACACGCGAGAATGCCCTGACCGGTTATCGGAATGACATTGAGGATTTTGATAATCTGAGTATTGAGATTTTCAAGGTAAGGGTTGAAAAGAACGGCCAAATGGTTACTCCGGAAGCAAACAAGCCGAAACGTCCCAGTAATATGCTTGAATTACAATGGTAAAGATTTTTAAAATATTATTTATGCTATTTCTGTTTCCTTTGTCTGTATGGGCACAGGAAACAGAAGTCGTTTTTAAGGGTATTGTTACGAATACAGAAGGCATTGGCATTGCTAATGTATTATGTAAGGCATTAAGTGCCACGGATTCCTTACTGGCTTATGGTATCACCCAAAGCAACGGACAATTTCATTTGCAATACAAGAAGAATGTAAATAAACTGACATTCTCGAAAATGGGCTATGCCACACAAATTATTTCAGTTCAAAAGGATAAATATCAATATACCGTTCAGTTAGAAAAAAAGCCTTATGAGCTTGATGAAGTTGTAGTGAAAGAGGCCCCTATAACTCGTAAAAAAGATACGCTTGACTATTATGTAGAGTCTTTTCGTCAGAAAGAGGACTATAGCATTGAGGATGTGCTTAAACGCATGCCGGGTATTGAAGTGACGACTTCAGGACAAATTCTGTATCAGGGTAGCAGCATCAATAAACTGAACATTGAGGGATTAGACCTTATGGGTGATCAATACAACCAAGCCACTCAGAATATGCCAGCTGAGGCCGTATCTACGATTCAGGTTATGGAATATAATCAGCCCATCCGTGCCTTGGAAGGAAAAATTCATAGTAATCATGCGACACTCAATATAAGGTTAAAAAAGAACTATAAAATGCGCCCTTTTGGTGACGCAGAAGTGGGAGCCGGAGGAACGCCTGCTATATGGGACGGTAGTCTGACAGGGATTCAAGTGGCAAAGAAAAATCAAGTATTATTTACCGGAGCCTTAAACAACAGAGGGGCCTCATTGCGCAGCTTGCAAAATGGCATGTCGAACTTTACGGGCATTTATGCACAAGAGCAATTGCCTGCTCCTTTCCTCTATTCTACTACAACCCGCCGTCCACCCATTTCACCTATTTATTACTTGAACAACCGTTCCTATTTTGCCGGACTGAATTATATGCACGCTTTCACTCCTTATTCCACTTTACGTTTCAATCTGCTTTACAACCACGAAGGAGAAAACCGTGAGGATAGCACCCGATGCGAGTATTATGCGGGCGACACAATCAGTATTTACGAAAACAATCGGCAAAAGAGCTGTGAAGATGTAGTAAAAGGACAGGTGCGTTACGAATTGAATGGCAAGAAGGTGTACGTGGAGAACGTCCTTTCGGGGCAATGGCAGGATGTCTGCTCCTATAATCAGAATGTATCCAATTTAGGCTCTTTGGGAGAGGACATACATCGCAAACCTTATTTTATTCAGAATGTCGCCAATGTCAACCTGACCACTCCAAGTCGTGTCTATAGTTTAGCTTCCATTGTGCGTACCTATCAGACGCGCGAGCGACTTTCTGATTATTGGCCAGCAGATAACGAATACAAACGGCAGAGCTATTATCTGAATCATTGGTTTATGCGCCACCGGCTTTCCACGGCTTTCGATATAGCGGGCAATCCCTTGACGTTGGGTTACATTATAGAATACAAGCACAACCGACTACACGATACCCAACAGACGGCTACTTCGTCCTATTGGCTGCACACACTCGAACCATCGTATCAAATTCAGTGGAGCGGTGGAAACGTCGAACTACTTCTTCCTGTGGAATATACAATTTACCGCTGTGGCTGGCGGAAAGAAAAAGAACAAAAAGTTCTTTTCTCTCCTTCGCTCGATTTCACTCAACAAATTAGTTATCTATTGCGAATGGAAACCTCGGTAGCCTATAACCAAAATGCTTCAAACGCCGATCCTTGGTTCAATGGAACGATGATGAACAACTACCGTACATTTACGACAGGTATCGACAGCCTTTCGGTGCAGCGTGTCGCGTTGGCGAATCTCCGTCTGTCGTATCTGAACACCATCACACTCTTTTCGTGGAATGTTTATGTCGGCTGGACGCGCAGTACTTCCGACCATTATCTTAAAAGTCTTTATATGCCCGATTATACGCTCTTTGTTCCAGTGTGGAACGACCGCACGAAAACTACCTGGAGCATGGCACTATCATGTCGTAAGAACTTTCGCAATGCCCACATCAATTTGAGCGGACAGACAAATTATTCATATAATAAGGAGTTTGTGTCTCAAAACGAGGTGGAAGATTATCTGCGCTATCATGCCTTGCATGCTTCAGTCACGGCGCAATGGAGCGGACTGACATGGTTCCAACCCAAACTCACCATGGCCGGAAATATCAGTTGGAAAAAGCCTGATGTCTTCTCCGTAACTGACAATCTGCTGAAGAATGCCTATTATTCCTTAACAATGGATTTCTATCCTATCAGTAAACTCCGGCTGTATGCCGACTTTTCGCAATCGGTCTTCGAAATAGTCCGTAACCATTACTCTATTAACAGTTTTTTGAATGCCGGTATGCGCTACGATTTCAATTCTCGCTGGTCTGCAAGCGCAAATATCAACAATCTGTTTAACCGCAAAGACTACGAAGTTTCGCTTTATCAAAAAGCCAATTTCCAATACTACCGCGTACCGCTGCGTGGTCGTGAGTTTATGATTTCGCTACGGCTTAAATATTAAGATAAAGGCCTATTTAACCCAAATCCTTTAATTTTTGTTGCAAAATATCTATGATTATGAGGATGGCATAGCCAAAGTGAGATGGGAAGTTAATCCTGATGGTATGTATTATCGTGATGAGGATGGCTTTGGCATGACTGACGATGATGAAATCAATCTTGAAGGAGCTATAGACAGAAAAGGCAATGTAGTAAAGAAGTTTTCCTTGGAACAATAACCATCAAAAATAGAAGTTGCGCCCGACACGGATTAGTGGATTCGATAATGAAGAAGATTTAGTCTAATACCTACAAGTTTGTATCGATAGAATGTAGTTTTAATAGAATATAGGAACAAGAAAAAATGGCTGAAAAGACAATAATAGACAAGTTCGTCTATTATAATTGAATCTACATCATTTCTCCTGTGCCGCAGAATATATAAGATGTAACAAATGCAATAACCTATATTGCCATTTCCTTTTTCATAGCCATCATAAAAGAAGAAGTGTCCGCAATGTCAAACAAGTGGCATCACGGACACGAATGTTTACCGCATATCACTGTAGACAATTAGTCTATAAAGGTATGCGGTTCTTTTTTCATACTCAATATAACTTCCGAGATTTATTGAAATTATTGTGCAAAGGTATTTGTTATGCCTTATCGCTTTGCAAGGTCAAGGCTCTGCTTGGCTTCCAAAATCTCCACGCCTACGGGTCGTATTTTGGTGCCAAACCTTGCATCTATGTGCATAACACCTTTTTAAGGCACATAATTTCTAACAAATCCCGGAAGTAGTTTTCTACGAAAGGGAAAATAAAAATTTTGAAGTATGAGCAATATTTGTGACACGCAGTACAAGGTGAGAGGTTCACGCAAGGCATTGAGCGACCTTTGGAACACCCTTCAGATGATGGAGGTGAATAGTAAGGATGTCTATCTTTACAAGTTGGCAGAGCACTATGGCATTGACTATGAGCATAGCGGTATATCTGTTCGTGGAAAAATCTACTGGGCAGAGTTCGATGATGACGAGGATGGAGGGCTGTTGTCGTTTGACACCGAAAGTGCATGGTCGGCTTGCGCCCTGTTCTTTGATGAATTGAATAAGGTACTTGGCAATGAACTTTCTATAAGTTACCGTGAGATAGAATGTGGATGTGAGATATTTTACGTCCACGATGTAGGAGGTTTCTTTCCCGAAGAGTGTTGTGTAAGTTCTTCTGGTGGCAACTTTGAAGATATTTGTGAAGATGTGTATGACACCATATGCGATGCTATTGAGGCATGGTGTGAGAAGACCGACATTAGCCAAGGCGAGCGGACAGAGGAAGAAATGGTGGACTTCATCAACGAATACGAGTACGACTCAGAGGACACCTATTATTATATACACCCATTTGAGTTTGATTAGTACTTACCGCAAGGGGTAAGGTTCACTGCTTTGCCCTTTGCATAACCACTTTGAAATATGAAGAGATTAAGGAAAAAGCAAATTGGAAAAGCCGTATGCACCATCTTGCAGCAGTTGGCTTTCACCACACCTCTTAATGTAGTGTATAGTTGGGGAATAACAAACAAGGTTGCAACTCAAATAGAAATCACGGTTGATGGAATGGAGAAAACCGTGGCTGCCTTGATGATGGATGTTAATGGCTTCAACTACCAAGGCAGGCTCTATGTAACCAATAACCGAGTTAAGCAAACCTTTGGCTTGTATAGCGAACAGAAAGGAATGTTGCATGAGGAAAAGAAGAGTATTGCCTATAAAGACTTGGGGCAAGTGCTCGATACGGTTATTGAGACAGGCGGCATGAGCCAACAGGAGCACCTGCAAAGATTGCGTGAATATGCAAAGAGACTTTTGGCTTAATATAAGAATATCCACTTAAAAGATTATACGAATGAAAACATTAGACAGAGAACATGTAAGAAGCGTTGTGAACACCATCTTCTCCCAATTGCTTCACACAACCTCGATAGACGTTATCTATAGTTGGGGCATCTCAAAGATGTATGCTACCCAAATTGTCAAGAATGTCAATGGCGAAGACTTCACTATGGCGGCTCTTGTCATGCAAGTGAATGGCTTCCAATTTCAAGGTAAGATATATATTGCTTTGGATGAAGGCTCTGATTACTACCGTATCTATGGGGGAAAAGGATGGAACAACAAAAGAATATCATCATGATATTTCTTTTGATGAACTTGGCGATGTACTTGACTTAATGATAGAGACTGGAGGTATGACCAAGGAAGAGTACCAAGCAAAGGTAAAGGACTTTGTTTGTAGCCTCTAACATAAAATCTATTGGCGCAAAGTTAGTGTTAAACACGAGGAATTTATCTTTATTCTAATGGTTTTATACTATCTTTGTACCAATAATAGGATATAACGCTACATCGTGCTACAAGACGCTACAAGTAGGCTACATATTTCAATGCCTATAAAAGTTATGTAACATATTGAAAATCAATATTGCTACATGAAGATACAACTTTCAGAGTCATATTTGACTTATAGGCATTTGAATAATAATGGTAAGATAGTGGTCATGGTGTAGTATTATCCCCCTTTCATAAGGGCAATTCATAAACATAATACAAAGGCAATGAGATGATAAACAGAAAACAATGGCAACCGACTTGTTTGAAAGTAAGAAGCGAGTGTCGTAATGCTATAATCTCCTCAAAGATTTGAGGGGTGGAGTAGGAAATAGAGTCGATAGATTTCTTAAAATAGTTAAATTGTGTAACAAAAGTCATTCATACACAGTGTTTTAAGACGTTTTGTCTTGCGCCAGTTCTGCGCCATTTTTCGTGCAAAATAAGCGAAAATGCCTAAAGACGGCACTTGAATATCAACGAGTTACAGAAGATGGTAGAGTGGTATAAAATCCCTCTCTCTCCGCAATAAATCCTGAAAAAACAGGGATATCACGAAATTTGTACACGAAGATGTACACGAAACGCCTGAATTTCAATAAATCCAGGCGTTTTTTGTTCAAAAGTAAGAAGTTCTCCAAACTTTAGTTACATCTTTCCCATATTCACTTATTTTCCATAGCACTCTTTATATAAATGGCGTTTTAGCAATCTTAAATTATTTTATATCATACTCCAACATTTTCAACCAATAACAAATGCCCAAGTCATATTAATCTAATAACATCCTAAATATTTCTCATTTCGAACAGTGTATAAATATAAATAAGCAAAAAACAACATATTTATTGTAGATATATGTTTTTTTATTTATATTTGCAACGAATACACAAAGATAGTTTGCTTTATGTCAAGGGCAACTTCTTTTGATGAACAAAACACACAAATTCATATCAAATAAAATGTATGAAAATCACATGTAAAGTAACATATTTTTTTTAACAAACATCTATCATATGAAAATCAATCAATTATGGATTATGGCAATGGCTGTTTGCACATTGCTTCTCAGCACATCATGCTCCAACGATGATGACTCACCCGAAGTTAAAAATTACAAGCTAGACCAAATTAACCCACTGGTCAACTTTGGCAAAACGGTGCAAGAGCTTCAAGCAATTGCAGTTGGTAAAAACGGTTCAGCCACATACGATGAGAGTTCACGCATACTCAGTGTCACACAAAACGACAATCCGGTGGTGGAAAAAACCGATTACTACTTTGACTTGGAAGGACATTATCAAATTGCTGTCTCCACGTTGAAAGATCCCGATTTGGTCAACATGGTGCTCGAAACCTATCATGCAGCCGGTTTTAAAGATGTAGAATCTGACCAGCAAAGCAAAGCGGGCACTGTGCTGCAGGATCCTACAAACAAGTATTGGGTGGAGGTAAGAAACAACTATGAATATAACCACAAAACAGGTACTATTATTGCAGCACCGATAGATGAGGGTACATGGTCGTTCACAAGACGCTCCTCACTGAGCAATAAAGACGGGTTTATGGCTCCACTGCTTGCCGTGGGTGCACAGCCAGAAGTGATTAAACTGTTTGAGAGCAGGCTTGGGCACACCTACAACACTACATTGTCATCACCGGAAAAGGGTATAATGTATTTCAATACCTTAAATGATAAATTTCCGTACATGAAGTACTGGCTCGACTTAGACACGAAATCATACTTGGAAGAGGCAGCTGTGGTCGCACCCAAAGGAACCGAAATTAATGCCGATGACGCAGCAATTTTTGTTGAGTCATTGGGATACAAGTATGTTCCGTTGCTCGATAATGACAATGCACAAATTTATTGGAACAAAGAAATGAAGAGTGCCGTATCTCTATCGGTAAAGGCACCAGAGGGAAAAGAAAAAACTTACGAACCCAGAATACAGTTCTATCCCGCTGATTACACCGAATATCTACCATACGACAAAATTGAAATGATTTGGCCAATCACGGAGTTTGGCAAATACACCATTGCCGAAGTTGCAAAATTGTATGAAAGCAAAGACTATTTTGAGGATTATATGGAGGCAGATGAACAGATTGGTTTGCCTGTCGTAATCACCAATGGCAGGGATTTCACCAAAATTTTCTTCTTTGAAGACAAGGGGAAATACGAAGGATTGGCTATGCTGGCACGCAATGATAACGTAATTAAATCGCCAGCGCTGGTACAAGCCCTGCTTGATGCGGGCTTTGAAGCTTATCCCGAAGCAGCTATTCCCACATGGCGAAATAATAAAACCGGTGTAGAAGTACAGATTGACATGTACGACATGCTGGGTATGGGTCCGTTAGTATTTATGCAACGCATTGGTATATAACATTCAGTAATCGGCTTTAGGGAAGAGCCCTATTTTTACATTCAAAACCCGGGTTCCTTCAATCGAAAGGGATCCGGGCTGTTTTAATCAGTAGATATTAATGGCAGAAGAACACCCCAAACTATGAATATGAAAAAATTAACAACCCTTTTAGTTGTCTGCGCCCTATGCAACTGCATACATGCCGAACCGGCACAAAATGTGGTAAAAAAAGTGGTGCAACCGGATGGAACCACTCTACTTTTGACTTTAGCAGGCGATGAACGACTACATTATTATGTTACTTCCGACGGATATCCGGTGCTTGAAGAACACGGTGTGTACTACTATGCAGAACCGACAGCCGACAACCTTGTGTGCACAAAAGTGCCGGCACATGACCCTGATACGCGCACTACATCAGAACAAAGCATGCTACAAAAGCCGGAGATGATGGCAAAGCGATTGTCTCAAGTACACACAGAGTCATGGCAAAAATATCCTATGGCAGTAGGAAAACCAATGGCAAACTTGCAGGGGAGCAAGCGGGGACTGGTGATATTAATGGCATTTAAGAATCTGCCATTTGTTACCCCCAACGTAAAACAAGCCGTGGAGAATATGTGTAACCAGCCGGGATACAACTACAATCAAGCTTTGGGAAGCGTAAACGACTATTTTAAAGACCAAAGCAACGGAACCTTTGATTTGCAGTTCGACGTAGTGGGACCATTCACAGCCGAGGAAGACATGGAATTTTATGGCAACAACGGCGGGATGGGGAAAGACCAGAATGTCCAGTTGCTAATAACAGAAGCCATAGATGCGGCAGATGCCGACGGTGTGGATTTCAGACAATACGATTGGGATAATGACGGATATGTGGAACAGATTTATGTGCTGTATGCCGGATACTCAGAGTCAGACGGTGCCCCATCGAGCACAATCTGGCCGCACGAAAGTGTATTGCAAACTCCTCGGAAGCGGGATGGTGTGCGCATAAAGACTTATGCTTGCAGTTCGGAACTGACAGGAAGAACCGGTAACACATTTGATGGCATATCCACTATGTGTCACGAATTTTCACATTGTCTGGGACTGCCCGACTTTTACGACGTCAAGAGCAACTCATCGGGAAGTGTGGGTAACTACGGCATGAACCAATGGAGCATAATGGCATCGGGAACAAGAAATGCAGACGGAAACATACCTCCGTCATTTACGGGCTACGAAAAGGCGTTTTGTGGTTGGGATACACCTATTGAACTCAATGAGTCGACCAACATTTCACATCTGCAGCCAATTGCATCTGGAGGCAAATGCTACAAAATTGTAAACCCGAATAATCCCAACGAGTACTATTTGTTGGAAAACCGAAACGGCAATACAAATTGGGACAAGGGTCTGAACACCGATGGAACGGGAGCTGCCGTGAACGGATTGCTAGTATATCATGTAACTTATGATGAAAACATATGGGCAGTCAATGAAGTGAACGCGTCAACAAGAACCATACAAAGAATGGTGCCCATACCAGCTGACGGAAATTTGGAAAATTACTATTCAACTATAGGAGGCTATCATATCAATCCTGACGGATTGGCAGGAGACTTGTATCCATACCGGACTAACAGCGGTTCGTTTAACAATGCCCTTACAGACGGGACATCGCCTGCGGCATCGCTTAACACTCCAAATACAGACGGTACATACCTGATGCACAAAAACATTACCGATATTACAAAAAACACGGACGGGAGCATTTCTTTTTCATTTTCTTCCACCACCACAGATATAACATCGGCAACAGCGCATAAAAATTCAAAAAACAATTACTATAATTTGAAAGGAATGTTTAAGGGTACGGACGCAGAGAAACTACCAAAAGGAATTTACATTCTAAATGGAAAGAAAGTGGTGATTGACCGCTGACAATGGCGTATGGCTGCGGTAGCCGTAAAAACCGGTCTAATCCGCTCCCTTGACCAACACTCATACCGGCATACAAAAAAGAAGAGAAGCATACTGTAATGTCATGCTTCTCTTCTTTCATTAACGTCGGGGCGACAGGATTCGAACCTGCGACCGCCTGGTCCCAAACCAGATGCGCTACCGGACTGCGCTACGCCCCGAAAATGCAAGCTTTCAAATTTGCGAATGCAAAATTACTCGTTTTTATTGAATCTTGCAAATTTTATATTCACTATTTTATAATGCCCTGTTCTACAAATATCTTTTTCAGAATCTGCACACCGCGCTCAACCTGCTCTTCTGTATGTGTCGCCATCAATGCGAAACGCACAAGCGTGTCCTGCGGAGCACATGCCGGAGGAATAACGGAATTGATGAACACACCGTTGTCATAAGCAAGTTTTGTAACAACAAAAGTCTTGGTAGCGTCTCTTACATATAAAGGTATAATAGGACTTTCCGTATCGCCTATTTCGAAGCCCTCTTCCCTGAAACGGCGCAAAGCGTATTTTGTTACCGCCCATAACTTCTCAATGCGCTCAGGTTCCTTCTGTATGATGTGCAACGCTTCCATAGCCGCAGCCGTTGCCGCAGGCGTATCAGACGCACTGAATATATAGGTACGGCATGTATGACGCAAATAGTTGATAGTGTCGAAGTCACCTGCGATGAAGCCACCGATGCTTGCAAGAGATTTCGAGAAAGTGCCCATAATGAGATCCACCTCATCAGTAAGACCGAAATAGTCACACACACCACGACCGTCACGCCCGAACACACCTATACCGTGAGCCTCATCAACCATTACAGAACAATTGTATTTATGCTTGAGTTCTACAATTGCGGGAAGATTGGCGAGGTCGCCCTCCATAGAGAACACTCCGTCTACAACAATAAGTTTAACGGCATCATATGGGAGTGATTTGAGAATATTTTCCAAATCATCCATATCATTATGCTTGTAATGAAGTTGTCTGGCAAATGACAGACGACGTCCGTCTACAATGCTTGCATGATCCCGGTCGTCGCATATAATATAGTCACCACGTCCTACTACCATGGCGATGACACCCGCATTGACAGAAAAACCGGTTGAGAAGCACAAAGCATCATCCTTGCCTACAAATTCGGCAAGTTCTTTCTCAAGCTGCACATGCAAATCTAAGGTTCCGTTAAGGAAACGGCTTCCCGCGCAACCAGAACCGTATTTGTCCAACGCCGCCTTTGCAGCATCTATCACACGCTGGTCTCCGGTAAGTCCGGTATAAGCATTCGATCCGAACATAAGCACTTTATGGCCGCCCATCTCAACCTCTGTGCCCTGCTTACTCGTAATCTGACGGAAATAAGGATACATTCCAGCCTCCATTATCTTTTGAGGCTCGCGATAACTTTTGTATCTTTCTTGTAATTGTCCCATTTTAATTTAAATAGGTATAAATCCTCTATTTTTTTATTCAGGGTGCAAAGATACAAAAAAGATATTATAATCTGATTATTTTAATAAGAAATGTGTCTGTACGTTATTTTTGTACAACAAGCAGCTTACTCATTACTATTTTTTTATTATATTTGTCCATGCTGTTTTTCGACAAGAAAATCAATGTATTATCAAATAGTACAAAATAATTTACAAATAGATTGAGATACGTCATTAATTCAGACAATAATAATGAAAAAGAAGATTGTTTTCATAATTAATCTTACATCAGGAACGTCTGACAAGACTTCAATACCACCACTTATTGATGAACATCTCGATAAGGACAAATTCGAATACGAAATTGTAACGACTGAATATGCGGGACACGCTTCCGAAATATCCACAAAAGCGAAAAACGACGGTGTTGACATTGTTGTGGCTGTGGGAGGTGACGGGACAGTGAACGAGGTGGCGCGCTCTATCGTACATTCGGGAACTGCCCTTGGAATAATTCCGTGCGGATCCGGCAACGGGCTTGCGCGGCATCTGCTTTTGCCCATGAATACAAGAAAGGCGATAGAAATAATCAATGCCTGTGAAATCCACGAGCTCGATTATGGTGTAATAAACGAATATCCGTTTTTCTGTACATGCGGCATGGGGTTTGACGCGTTCGTAAGCATGAAATTCGCGGAAAGCGGCAAGAGAGGCCCCATCACGTATGCCGAAAACATACTGCGGGAAGGATTGAAATACAAGCCTGAGACTTACATCATAGAGGATGAGAACGGCACAAAGACATACAAGGCTTTCCTCATATCATGCGCCAACGCATCCCAATACGGGAACAATGCATACATAGCACCGCAGGCATCCATGAGCGACGGACTTATGGACGTTATCATAATGGAGCCATTCGACATGCTTGAAGCTCCTCAGATAAGCATAGACATGTTCAACAAGACGCTCGACAAAAACACTAGAATAAAAACGTTCCACAGCAAAAAAATCCATATTCACAGAACGAAACCGGGCGTCATACATTATGACGGAGACCCCGTGATGGCAGGAGAGGACATCAATGTAGAGATAAAGGAGAAAGGCATAAAAATAATAATAAACCCTTATGCCAATAAGAACATGCGAAAACCGAACGCGCTGCAGAACGTTCTGTCTGAAATATTCAACGAAATAAACAGCATGCGTGAGGATATAGCCAAACACAGAGAGGCGACTTACCGGTTCATGGGTAAATCACAGAGAAAAGAAGAATGACAACATGTTTTTACAGAGACAGCAGCAAGACGGGATGAAGAGCTTTTCTTCATCCCGTCTTGTACGCACTCAGGCATCATGCGACAATATTCTGAGCAGATTGCATAATACCTCCGGAGCTACATTCTTTTTATTTTATTACAAGCACGAATCTCATGCAACGCTCACGACAAAGACAAACAGAATCATTTGATTCTTTGCTCCGGCAATCATGGCATACACCTTTTATTTGATATAAAAATCCTCAGTAAGACTCCTATACCATTCAGACATATTTCCGTCATCATCAAACAGGCACACGTTCTCAGGCACACACTCTCCTACCCTTCGTCTTGCAAATGAGAGAAGCATGCGTTTCGGCGATTTGCGCGGCACTGTCTTTACCACGCACCTCTTTATTTCAAGCATACCGTAAATGCTTGCTTCCGCACAGAAATTCTTTTCAGCTTCTGTGGGTATGACGACACTGAACACACCGTCTTCCGTAAGCAGACGCGCCACGCTTCCGAACAAGTCCGAATAAGGAAGCGTGTCTGCATGACGCGCCACCGAACGCCTGGCATCAGGACACTTCAGGCTGTCTGTGAAGAACGGAGGATTTGATACTATACTGTCAAAAGAAATCCTGGCAGAAAAATCCTGCAACCGTACATGCTCTATCTCTATGCGCCGCGCAAACGGACTTTCCGATATGTTCTCCTGAGCCTGCCGGCATGCATCCTCATCCGTATCAATGCCGCACACCGTGGCTTTCTCAAAACGCTGAGCCATCATCAGCGCAATAAGCCCAGTACCGGTTCCCACATCAAGAATATTCCTACCGCCTGCAGCCCACGCGCCAAGCAACACACCGTCAGTGCCTACTTTCATTGCGCACTTATCCTGACGCACACTAAAACGTCTGAATGTAAACCCTTGTCCGCTCATTCCCATTCTATGCAAAATCAAAAAACATATACTCCTTATTATATAAGGACAACGCCGTAAGACTATTTTTATTTTATCCGTAACGCAGATTTATCACAACTTCAACCTACACACACATCCCTCCTGAACGGCAGCCACCCTCACAATATTGCCAGATGCCATCGTCGCTTCCTCATATTAATTAATTATAAATGCCCGTCCATCTGAAATCTTTTGCTTAACTTTGCAGAAAATTTAAAACATAGGCGCAAATAAAATACTTTTTCAACAAGGCGCACATTATAATTTTATTCATCAAAACATTCAAAACTAAGGAACGCACTCGGAACAATCGGGAATTTCGGCACATCGTTTGCTGTATATTCACGATAAAACAACACGAATTATGAATAAGAAGCCTAGCACATCCATTCAAATGATAGCAGACTACGAAGGAGATATAACCAATTTATTTAAAGTAGAAGTGAACGAAGAGATTCCGATTCTTGCGACACGCAATATAGTGCTTTTTCCGGGCGTAATATCACCGATTCTTGTCGGACGCAAGGTTAGTATCAACCTTATAAACCATCTGAAAGAAGCACAAGACACCACATTCGCCATATTCTGTCAGAAGGACGCAAACAACGACCATCCGCAGCAGGGCGACCTTTACGAATATGGTGTATATGCCAAACTGGTCAGAGTGCTTGAAATGCCAGGCAACGACCACAACGTGACAATTATCGTACAGGGACTGGGACGGTGCAGACTCACCGAGCTCACAGACACGCGCCCGTTCCTGAAGGGAAAAACCGTCGCCGCAAACGAGGAAATGCCGGAAGAAGGTGACAGCGAGTTCAAGACGGCGCTCGACGATCTGCGCAGTACGACAGTTGATTACATAAAGCAGAACGAGGAAATACCAGATGAGTCGCAGTTCGCGCTCAACAACATACAGAACGATATCATAACCGTAGACTTCATCTGCGCGAATCTGCCGTTCACCATTCCTGACAAGTTCGCGATGCTTGCCACAGATTCCATCAAGGAGCGTGTGCTGCTTACGCTGAAGACTCTCCACAAGGAGTTGCAGCTTCTCGAACTGAAACAGAACATCCGTACCAAGACACGTGAGGACATAGACGAGCAGCAGCGTGAGTACTTCCTGCAACAGCAGATAAAAAACATAAAGGAAGAACTCGGCAACGGTGAAGGCTCACCTGAGTATCACGAGCTGGAGAAAGCCGCCAAGAACAAGAAATGGCCAGAGGAAGTGGCGAAGGTGTTCTATAAGGAACTTGACAAGCTCGAGATGTTCAATCCGCAGAGTCCGGAGTTCAGCGTGCAGCTCAATTATCTGCAGACAATGATAAACCTGCCGTGGAACGAATATACAAAAGACAACCTCGACCTAAAAAGAGCACAGAAAGTGCTCGACCATGACCACTACGGCATGGAGAAGGTCAAGGAGCGCATACTTGAATATATGGCTGTACTGAAACTGCGCGGTGACCTGAAATCGCCAATCATATGCCTCTACGGACCTCCGGGAGTCGGCAAGACAAGTCTCGGAAAGAGCATCGCGGCAGCCATGAAGCGCAAATATGTGCGGATGTCGCTCGGCGGACTTCACGACGAGTCTGAGATACGCGGTCACAGGCGCACATACGTCGGAGCGATGCCCGGACGCATCATCAAAAGCATACAGAAGGCTGGCTCGTCCAATCCGGTGTTCATTCTCGACGAAATAGACAAGGTCACGCAGAACACAGTAAACGGCGATCCGTCATCAGCTTTGCTCGAAGTGCTCGATCCGGAACAGAACAACGCGTTCCACGACAACTATCTTGACGTGGACTTCGACTTGTCCAAGGTGCTCTTCATCGCCACAGCCAACGATCTGAACACCATTCCACGTCCGCTGCTCGACCGCATGGAACTTATTGAAGTGAGCGGATACATCACAGAAGAAAAGATTGAGATAGCCAGACGCCACCTCATTCCAAACGAGATAGAAAACACCGGTCTGAACGAAGACGGGCACAAGCCGCAGTTCAACAAAGCCGCAATCGAGAAAATAATCGAGCAGTATACACGAGAGAGCGGAGTGCGCCAGCTCGAGAAACAGATAAACAAGGCTCTGCGCAAACTCGCGCTCATAAAGGCGCGCGACGGAGAACTGCCTTACGAGAAGATCACACCGAGCCAGACCGAGGACCTTCTTGGCAAACCTCCTTTCTATCGCGACATATATCAGGGCAACGCATACGCCGGTGTTGTCACCGGTCTGGCATGGACAAGCGTAGGCGGAGAGATTCTCTTCATAGAGACATCTCTCAGCAAAGGCAAGGCAGGCAAGCTCACACTCACCGGAAATCTCGGAGACGTGATGAAAGAGTCAGCCGTCATAGCTCTCGAGTATGTCAAGGCACACATCGACAGTCTGGGCGTCGACTACCGCATCTTCGAACAATGGAACATCCACATCCACGTGCCTGAGGGAGCCACTCCGAAGGACGGTCCGTCTGCCGGAATAACCATAGCCACATCAATAGCCTCTGCGCTCACACAGCGCAAGGTGCGCAAGAACACGGCGATGACAGGCGAGATAACGCTCCGCGGCAAAGTGCTTCCGGTAGGCGGCATAAAGGAAAAGATTCTTGCTGCCAAGCGCGCAGGCATCACAGATATAATAATGTGTAAGGACAACAAGAAAGACATAGACGAGATTCCAGCCATCTATCTCAAAGGAGTGGAGTTCCATTATGTGGAGAATGTCCAGGACGTGTGGGACTTTGCTCTCACCGACGAGATTGTAAGCCACCCGGTGAAGTTCACCATTGAGGAGGAAAGCCACAGGCAAGACTGACCGACACATGATAAAGAGGAAAAAGAAAAGGAATGACATTCGAACTGCAACACACTGACAACGCCTCTGACGCGCGCTGCGGCATCATAACGACCGACCACGGACAGATAAAGACACCCATCTTCATGCCGGTGGGAACATGCGGCACCGTTAAAGGCGTGCATTTCTCAGAACTTCGCGAACAGGTGAAGGCACAGATAATCCTTGGCAACACCTATCATCTATATCTGCGTCCCGGACTTGAGACTTTGCGTGCCGCAGGAGGGCTTCACAGGTTCAACACGTGGGACAGGCCCATCCTCACCGACTCTGGCGGTTTTCAGGTATTCTCACTCACGGGCATCAGAAAACTGCGCGAGGAAGGATGCGAGTTCCGCTCCCACATCGATGGTTCCAGACACATATTCACACCTGAGAACGTGATGGACACAGAGCGCATAATAGGAGCCGACATCATGATGGCGTTCGACGAATGTCCCCCGGGTGAGAGCGACTGGCAGTATGCCAGGAGAAGCCTTGGGCTTACACAACGATGGCTCGACCGCTGCATCAGACGTTTCAACGAGACAGAGCCTCTCTACGGTCACAGCCAAAGTCTCTTCCCCATCGTACAGGGCTGCAAATACAAGGACCTGCGCCGCGATGCCGCAAAATATGTCGCCGACAAGGGTGCCGACGGCAACGCCATAGGCGGACTGGCTGTTGGCGAGCCCACGGAAGTGATGTACGAGATGATTGAAGTGGTGAACGAGATACTGCCCAAGGACAAGCCACGCTATCTAATGGGCGTAGGCACACCGCAGAACATACTCGAGGCGATAGAACGTGGCGTCGACATGTTCGACTGTGTCATGCCTACACGCAACGGGCGCAACGCCATGCTCTTCACCTACAACGGTACGATGAACATGCGCAACAAGAAGTGGGAGAACGACTTCTCCCCCATCGACCCTGACGGATGCGACATCGACCGCATCCACTCCAAGGCATACCTGCACCACCTTTTCAAGGCGCAGGAACTGCTTGCAATGCAGATAGCAAGCATCCACAATCTGGCATTTTTCCTCCGCCTCGTGACCGATGCGCGCCACCACATCATGCAGGGCGACTTCGTCGCATGGAAACGCGGCGTCATCGACAACCTCGGCAAAAGAATCTGACACGACAGTATGGCAACAGGAATGAAAAGAAAACACCGCAGGCTTCTGGTAAGGGCAAGACACACGGCAAGACATCTTGCCTGGCTCGCCGACGCCATGCGGCGGCTCAGACACTGGCTCGGATTTCTTTCATTTATCAGTCCGTCACGCTACATCAAACGCCTCGACTGGTATATCATAAAGAAATTCATCGGCACATACATCTATTCAATTGTTCTCATCATATCGATATCCATCATTTTCGACATCAACGAGAACCTTGCGAAGTTCACGCAGTATCACGCCCCGCTCAAGGCAATAGTGTTCGACTACTACGCCAACTTCGTGCCTTACTTCGCAAACCTGTTCAGTCCGCTGTTCGTATTCATTGCCGTAATCTTCTTCACAACCAAGATGGCAGGCAACTCCGAAATCATATCCATCCTCGCATCGGGCGTATCGTTCAAGCGTCTCATGCGTCCGTACATGATTTCGTGCGTGCTCATCTCCTCACTGTCCTTTTATCTCAATGCCGAGGTCATACCCCACGGCACCGTCGTACGCCAGAACTTCGAGACGATATACAAGAACAAGAGGAAGAACACATCTGCCGAGAACGTGATGCTGCAGGTGGGCAACGGTGTCATAGCCTACATCCAGCACTACGACAACAACATGAAGAAAGGCTACGGATTCTCTCTCGACAAGTTCGAGAACAAGAAGCTCGTGAGCCACATGACAGCCATGGAGATACAGTATGACACAATCTCAGACTCGAAGTACCACTGGACGGCTACCAACTGGAAGATAAGAGAACTGCGCGGACTGCGCGAGCACATCACGCAAGGAGCGAAGAAAGACACCCTTATACAGATGGAGCCTACAGACCTTGTGTACTCTAAAGGACAGCAGGAGACGTTCACCAGCTCGGAGCTGAAAGACTACATCTCCAAACAGATCGACCGCGGAAGCGGCAACGTGGTGCAATATCAGGTGGAGTACCACAAACGCATAGCGTCGTCTTTCGCGTCGTTCATCCTCACCACAATAGGCGTGTCGCTGTCATCACGCAAACGAAAAGGCGGAATGGGACTTTATCTCGGATTCGGACTGGCACTCAGCTTCACCTACATCATGCTCCAGACCGTATCGTCAACGTTCGCCATCAACGCCGACACTCCGCCGATACTGGCGGCGTGGATTCCTAACATCATCTTTGCCGTAGTGGCTTACTTCTGCTACCGCAAAGCCCCAAACTAAAACAACAGACATGTATTTCGATGAATTAGACTTAAACGACAACGTGCTCGACGCACTGTATGACATGCATTTCGAGACGTGCACTCCGGTACAGGAACAGTGCATACCGGAGATACTCAAGGGAAACGATGTGCTGGGAGTGGCACAGACAGGAACAGGCAAGACAGCCGCCTACCTGCTGCCCATACTCAGCAAACTCGACGACGGAGGCTATCCCAAAGACACAATAAACTGCGTCATAATGAGTCCCACGCGCGAGCTGGCACAGCAGATAGACCAGGCAATGCAGGGATTCGGCTACTATCTCAACGGTGTGAGCAGTCTCGCCATATACGGCGGAAACGACGGCAACCGCTACGAACAGGAACTGAGAAGCCTCAGCATGGGCGCCGACGTCATCATCGCCACCCCCGGAAGGCTCCTGAGCCACCTCACCATGGGCAACGCGGACTTCAGTAAGGTGTCGTTCTTCGTGCTCGACGAGGCAGACCGTATGCTCGACATGGGCTTCTCTGAGGACATAAAGAAGATAGCCAAGCATCTGCCGCCCACATGCCAGACCATCATGTTCTCAGCCACGATGCCCGAAAAGATAGAGGAGCTGGCAAAGACACTGCTCAAAAATCCGGTAGAGATAAAGATTGCGGTGAGCAAGCCGGCGGAGAAGATAAGACAGAGCGCATACGTGTGTTATGAGGACCAGAAGATGGGCATCATCAAGGACATTTTCAAGCAGGGCGGACTGAAGCGTGTCATCATATTCTCAGGAAAGAAGCAGAAGGTGAAGCTCATCAACCGCGCGCTGCAGAAAATGAACATAAACTGCGGAGAGATGCACTCCGACCTTGAACAGGCACAGCGCGACGAGATAATGTACAAGTTCAAGAGCGGACAGACCGATGTGCTCGTCGCCACCGACATTGTGGCACGCGGCATAGATATCGACGACATATCAATGGTTATCAACTTCGACGTCCCGCGCGACGCGGAGGACTACGTACACCGCATAGGACGTACGGCAAGGGCTGACCGCGACGGTGTTGCCATCACATTTATCAGTGAGGCTGATATCGTGTACTTCAAGCAGATAGAGAAACTGCTGGAGAAGGAAATAGAGAAAGTGGCACTTCCGGAGGAACTCGGTAAAGGACCTGAATACCGTATGCCAGGCAAACGCGGAGCAAAAGGACGCGGCAGACAGGACGGCAGACGCGACAACCGCAGTGGCAACGAACGTAAAAAACGGGATGAGGCTGACGGTCAGGAGAGGAAAGAAAAACGCAAGGGACTCGGTAACCGCGACAGACACGACAGCCGTAAAGAAAACAAAGAAAACGCAAGACCGGATGCCATCACAGGAAACACTGAGGAAAAGGCACAACAGCGCAACAGAAACAGGAAGCCGAAACGCACAGACAGCGACAGGCAGAACGCCGCACAGACTGCCGCTAAAGCGGAAAAAGTTGTCGCACCATCCGCCACCAACGACAGCAACGCCACTACAGGCAATAAAGAACAGCGCAGACGTCAGAAACGCCGTCCGCAGAAACCTCAGGCACGACACGCACAGAACGCACGCAAGCATGGCGAAAACAAGCGTCAGAGCGAGGCTTCGGCACCCCAAAAGCCTGAGAGCATGCTTAAGGCTATAATCAGCAAACCGCTGAAATGGCTCGGGCTTAAGAAATAAGAGTCTGACTCCATCCATACAAATGCAATTCAGAACAATCCGTATGCCAACGCGGCTGCTGCCGCACAACGGGTTCTGAATTGCATTTTGATTATTAAACCCGGTATCACATATAACGCCGATGTCTCTTTTTCACATGCCTGACGTGTTCCGAGCTGCTGTCGTGTTTTTACCGCTATAGCCCGCCACATCTTCTGAAAAACGGGAGACAACATGTCTGACAGCAGCACGGAATATAGATGAAATCTGACGCGGTTCAGGTTTACTGATATCAATTCACATATCTGTTACGATATTTCCTTGCAGCTTTGCCGGATAATTTCTTTGCATTGTCAAATATAAGCCTTATCTTTGTATAAGATAAGCTGCGGCTCGGCAATATCAAGTCCGGTAAAACTGCGTTTTCCAGTATTGCTGCTGCACTCACCTTGCATTATCTTTGCATAAGATAAGCGGCACTCGGGAAACTAAGAGCAAGCTCTCTTTCCGCTCGCTTGCATTATCTTTGCATAAGATAAGCGGCACTCGGGAAACTAAGAGCAAGCTCTCTTTCCGCTCGCTTGCATTATCTTTGCATAAGATAAGCTTCGCCCCGGCAGTATCAAGCACGGCAAAACGTGGTTTTTCCGCCTTGCTGTTGTCCGCGGCTTGCATTATCTTTGCATAAATTGTCTGCAACCATGTAAAAAAGGAATACATACGCTTTTACATTTTGAACCGAGCATGTTTTATGTTCGGTGTGTTATTCCGTTTTCACTATTTTTTCACATCATAAATACTTGAAATAATTATGAGCTTACAAGTTCAAGGCTTGTCTTATGCACATCCCGATAAAGACATCCTGTTCCAAAATATAAGTTTTTCCATATCTTCGGGAGAGAAATGTGCCATCATTGGAAATAACGGCATAGGCAAATCAACTCTTTTGAAAATAATATCCGGTCTGGCTACTCCTGCAAGCGGAAGCGTGTCGTGCGACGATACTCCTTATATGATACCGCAACACTTTGGTCAATTCAATGACACCACTGTTGGAGAAGCGTTAGGTGTAGCCTCTAAAATACACGCACTTTCGGCTATTTTAGATGGCTGCGGAACTGAGGAAGATTTTACACTGCTCAATGATGAATGGGATATACAGGAACGCATCTCTGACGCTTTTTCCCATTGGGATATTGACTATGTGACTCCCGACATGATGATGAGTTCCCTTAGCGGCGGCGAAAAGACAAAGGTGTTTTTGGCTGGGCTGGATATTCATCATCCCTCCATTGTCCTGATGGACGAGCCCACCAACCATTTGGATACAAAGGGACGGACATTGCTATATGAATATATTCACCGGACAAACAATACTATAATCGTTGTCAGTCATGACAGGACACTGTTGAATATGCTGTCGGCTACCTACGAAATGTCCCCCACAGGCATGCGATTCTATCCAATGAGTTATAGGGAATATAAAGAAACCGTCGATGCGGCTGTTGCGGCGAAAGTTGCCCGTTTGCAAAATCAGCAAAAAGAGTTGGCTAAAGCAGAAAGACTTGCACATAAAACAATGGAACGGCAGCAAAAGCACGCTTCAAGGGGTGAGAAACAGAGTGCAAAGCAATGCGTGGCACGCATTGCCATGGGAAATCTGCGCAACAGGTCGGAAGCGTCAACATCGCGTCTGAACAAGGCGCAACAGGAAAAACTGCAAGACATGCATCATGAATTAAATGAAATAAGGAAATCCATATCTGAATCTACAACGATGAAAATAAATATCGGTAACTCAAACTTGCCGGACAGAAAACGACTGGTGGAAGCCACAGACGTGACATACAGATATGACGGTAGAGAATGCCTGTGGCAGGATGCTCCTTTAAATCTATCCATTTACAGCGGTGAGCGCATCTGGCTGCAAGGCGATAACGGAAGCGGCAAAAGCACATTGCTCAAACTTGTAACCGGAATATTGCGACCTGCCGATGGGGAAATATGGCGGAGCTATCCACTTAATATTCTATACCTTGACCAGGAATATTCGTGTATTGACGGTGAAAAGACAGTGTATGGCTTGTTGGAAGCCTGTAATACAAATAAGCCAGAACACGAACTGAAAATGCTTTTGAACCGTTTTCAGTTTCCTGCTCACACATGGGACAAAAAGTGCGCAAGCCTTAGCGGAGGCGAGAGGATGAAACTTGCTTTATGCCGTTTACTCATTTTGGACAATGTGCCAGATATGATTATCGCAGACGAGCCAACCAATAATATTGATATATCAAGCATGGACATCTTGGCGGAAACATTGAAGAGCTATAAAGGCACATTACTCATAGTCAGCCACGACGAGCAGTTCGTTCACGATGTCGGGTTTGAACGTATTTTAAGGATTTGAACGTTTTCGTTAAGCCAAATGAGCAGAGCCAAGCTTGCCTGAGCTATGCCATGGCGAGAAAAGGTGCGCGAAAGCAAACAATATAAGAACCAATGTAACTGTATACATGAAATCAAAGACCGGGATAATAAGCGGCTGTTCAGAATCTACCGATTCTAATACCTCAAGCGGCATTTGGCTTCATCAGTATTCCGTACTGATGTCCGTACTGTCGGTTTATGACTTTATTTAAGATTTTGCAGCCCGCATAGGACAAAAGCGGAAAACAAGATTACGGCAGCAGAACATAATGCTGATGAAGTATGAAAAACGATTCAGGATAAAAAGAAAAATAGAATTTTCCTATTACCGGTTTGTCATAAAGCAGAATGCCAAGTCCGCTCGCATTGATATTATTTAACTTTTCAACCTTTCGATTTTAACACTCAGTTTTCCCTCCTTCTGTAAACGGAATACGCATCTCACGCACAAAATACTCCGGTTAAACGTCAACAGAAAGCGACTTTTTCGGTGTAAACAACGCGGAAGAGACCGTTCCGTATTACAAGAAGGGCTAATCCGCATGTCAGTAAAGCCTTTTCCGGAGTATGGAAAAGCACATATGGCGATGCGAAAAAGCCTTTACGGCAGTGCCGAGAGACAGCAAGGAAACAGCAAACAAGGGAAAACGGCTGAATATCAGACAGATAATGAAAACGCTGTTTTCAACGTATTTGCAGCCATTGTTCCTGTTGGAAACCTACAGGCTGATTATGGAGCAGTTGTGGAGGAGTTTTTTAACATTTCCAACATACCTAAAGTACGCTATGAAAGCTGTCCGCGATAAAGGCTGTAGTTCAGGACTCTCGTTTTCTGTATCTGCGCTGTTCAGTGTCCGTGATGCGTTTCTACCGTTCCACTTAGGGACGCGCCGTATCACTTACAGCAGCTGAGCCGCCGACAGACCGTATTGTGATGAATCCGTCAGAATCTATGCTGCATGAGCTTGTCTGTATTCCCGCTTCGCTGCTTTCTCCGTCTAAAGACGTGTATTTCTGCCTTATGTCCAGCTCGAAAGGCGTGGGTTGTCCAGTTATCTCAGCCTCCCAACAGTCCCCGATACGCGCCACCGGATATACGTCAATGTTGCGTCCGTCCTTTGTGAACACCCCCACTACGCATTCCGCGTAAGGATATCCATAGCGCGGCACACTGCAGTCTTTCAGCATAAGGAGGATGTATCTGTCAGCTGTCTCTATTTTGCGTCCTGCTGTCCACAGTGTGCGCAGGGGCGCGCAGTCGCAGTCGGGCGCAGGGTTTATGAAGGCGCGTACATATGCATTGTCTATCTCTTTGCCCTCCTCCCCTTCATGCAAGAACGAACTGAGTGTTATCCTGTCGCCCTTTATTGGCGTGAACAGTGCCAGCAGTGTGGCAAAATTCTCCTTTGTCGCAGTCATGGTGCTTGCCATAACGGTCTCACTGCGCGGCGCGCCGAGCGAAGTGCGCGCTATGAGTCCGTCCCTGCCAATGGTGTAGCGCGTTGTAGTGACGGCGAACGTGAGGTCTGTCTCCTCCTCTATCATCGAAGGCACAGGCAGGTCACGGCGCGTCACAGTCATTACGATTCCGTCCGCATCATCCACCACACCTTTCAGTTCCGTGCTCCAGGAGCGTCCGGAGCGTCCTACAATCCGACTGTCGATAAGGTTTCCGCTGGCGTTGTATGTTGCCACAACATGGTCGTAGCGATAGAGTACGTTGTTGTGGGAGTCGTCGCACAGCCTGTTCATGAATGCCACCGTGATGCTGTCGCCGAGCCTGACTGTGCTGCCCTTGTACCAGAAGATGTCGTCCATCTCCCTGCAGTCGCACGGCAGCAGAGAGGGGATGAACGGAGAATCGCTGCTGATGGAAGGCGCGTCAGCCGTTCCGTGGATGTCCGTGTTGAATATACCGACGTCGAAAGTCTTATCCTTATATACTATGAAATGCTTCCCGAACTCCTCGAACCGCGCGCTCCTTTCTGTCTGCGCGCAGGCTGCAAGCGGAAAGATTGCAGCACAGACTGCCACCAATGCATTTACAATAACTCTCATATACAGTTTGATTTTATATGTTTTTCGTATGCTCAACGCAGAATGTACCTGTATGTAAACGCTTTCGCACATAAACAATATACAGGCAATCGCATGCATCCTATTTATCATGTATCCACGACATACAACAGGAAGGAAGTATGTGAAAAAAAGATTAGCCTCAGCGTCTGCCCCAACGTAAATTCCGGCAGACAGGTCTTTGTTATTTGTCCATAATCTTTGTACTATGTCCATATTACAGGTATTAAACTAATAAGACTATGTAAATATAAGCATTATATTCTGTAATTATGATTAAATACATGTTAAATTACCCAAAATGTAACATATGTTACCGTCGTAAGGACTTGTAAGGAGTATTTTTGCGGCACATACATCATAAAACAAGTAAGAATATGACAACAATAGAGAAAGCGAACGGACAAGGTCTGAACAAATCGCAGTATAAAAACAAGGTGTTTACACCGAAAGAGATGATAGACTATTCTGATGGCGGCATCGTAAGTAAGGAACTGATACACACGCAGGCAGGCAGTGTCACTCTGTTTTCTTTTGACGAGGGGCAGCAGCTGTCGGAGCACAGCGCACCATTTGATGCGATGGTGACGGTCATTGATGGCGAACCGGAGATTTTCATTGATGGCGTGGCACATTATCCCAAGGCAGGTGATGTGCTCATCATGCCTGCCAACCATCCACATGCTGTCAATGCGAAGACACGGTTCAAAATGATGTTGACAATGATTGGAGGATAAACGGTTATGGCAAAGTGTATTGATTTTAACAAGACAGTGTATGAGCTGGCAGGTGAGTACCCGGAGTTCACTGAGGTGATGGCAAGTGTTGGCTTTACGGAGATAACAAAGAAGGTGATGCTCAATTCTGTCGGGAAACTGATGACAGTCCGCCAGGGAGCCAAAATAAAGAAGATTCCGATGGAGACCGTCATAGCAGCGTTCAGAGAGCGCGGCTTCGAGGTGACGGGCATAGATGAGCCACAGGAGTCATTGCCGCAGACATCGCAGTCAACGCATGCTGCCCATGGTTCCTGCGACAACCGTACGGAACAGATAAAAGCATACTTGCGCCGTCTGTCGGACGGAGAGTCTCTGGAGGCTGTGCGGGCTGACTTTGTGCGTAACTTCAGCGATGTCTCGTCAGAAGAAATAATGCAGGCGGAACAAGGGTTGCTGAAAGACGGTATGCCGCTGAACGAGGTCAAGAAGATGTGCGACGTCCATTCAGCACTTTTCCATAACGAGAGTGTGCATGAAGAGGAGCGCAACGTCGCCATGGCTAAGGATAATGCAGACATGGCATTGAAGCTTGCCGCCATCGAGGGGCATCCCCTTCATACCTTCTACCGTGAGAACGCGCGTTTGAAGACATTGCTTGATGAGGAAGGCTCGCCCAATGATAAGATAAGGAAAGTCCGCGACATCAGGATTCACTATGCGAAGAAGGGAGACCTGCTCTACCCGTTGCTGCGTGTGAAGTACGACATCAGCGGTCCTTCGCAGGTGATGTGGACAGTGGACGACGAGATACGCGACGAACTGTCCAGGCTGTCGCGTGCAACAGAGCAGGATGCCACTTGGACAGAGCGGGCAGAAGCCGTACTGATACGTGTCGGAGAGATGATTTTCAAGGAGAACAACATACTTTATCCTCTCTGTGCCGCAAACTTCACCACAGAAGAGTGGTATGGCATCTATCGTGACAGCAAACAATATGAGACATGTCTTGACATAGAACCGAACACATGGAAGGATGCGGAAGATTGTCTTTCAGACGACATCACAGCATCAGAAACGGATAAAGACGTTATTGAAACAAGCGATGGAGATGAAATATTGCTGGCTGGCGGACATCTCACCATAGCACAGCTTTCCGCCATGCTTGACACAATGCCTATGGAGATAACCTTTGTTGATGCTGACAACATTAACCGTTTTTTTAATGACAACGGACATAAAAAGGTATTCAAACGTCCTCAAATGGCGATTGACCGCGAGGTGTTCTCATGTCATCCTCCCAAGACAGAGCCGATGGTGCGCGCCATAATAGAGGACTTCAGGTCAGGACGTCGCGACAGCCTACCGGTATGGATGGAGAAGGAAGGTCGCACCATGCTCATCACTTACATGGCAGTGCGCGACAAACAGAGCCGATATCTCGGCACGATGGAACTGGTGCAAGACATGACTTTCGCAAAAGAACATTTTAATTTTTCAAAACAATAAACACACAACACTTTAATTATGAAATATATTGTTAATGACGCTTGCATAGGATGTGGTATGTGCGCATCCACATGCCCAGAGGTGTTTTCCATAGACGGAGATGTGGCTGTAGCCATAGACTCAGAAGTGCCTGACTTGTTGCTTGACTCCGCCGCAGAGGCTCAAGAAGGATGTCCCGTGAGTGCCATTGAGCGAATTTGACCATTCGCGTATGGTAAAGCATATTTACAGCCATGCAAGGAAGCGTAAAGCATAACATCAGACAACTTTGAGTTCCTATTGCGGATACACACTTCCGGATTCTTCTATTATGGTCCTTACGGAGTTTGCAACGGCAACGGGGTGGTGATGCGTATCAATAGAGTATGACAGTTATATGGTTCTTTCATCAGATTATAGATTAAGACCGACCAAAGAGGAGGATAAATGCCTCCTCCTTGGTTTTTCTCAAATCGCGTGAACGCGCACAACTGACAGGCTCTTAGGTGGAGAGAGAGACAAAAGTGTCATATTAAATACAATCCGGTCATTAGAACGTCGATTATACATTTAAGATTGATTGTCAGCTCTTCATCCTTCTTCTGCACTGCTGTCGTCATCTTGTCTTCTGCTTTTCCCCGGTATATACCGATGCATTTTAGGTAAAGATGAATACAATATGGCTGACAGCAGCACGAAATAAGAATGTAAGTCCAATGACAAATTATGGTTAAATAATTACAGTAATGCATAAACTGAAGATAAAACGTGTATATGAACAGGTGGAAGAATCAGACGGCTTTCGCATACTGATAGACCGCATATGGCCTCGGGGCATATCGAAAGACGCTGCATGCTTAGAAGAGTGGGCAAAGGACGTCGCTCCAACTCCTGCTCTCAGAATATGGTTTGCTCATAAAGAGGAGAACTTTGAGAATTTCAAAAAGCGATACGATGCGGAATTGTCTGCCAATCCTGCGGCGGAATGCTTTGCCAGACATTGCAACGAACTGCTGCAGGAGGCGGACGTCACCTTGCTTTATGGGGCGCGTTCTAAAACATGCAATCATGCAGTCATTCTTAGAGACTGGATATTAAGTAGAGAATAAACAAATGAGTTTGTCCTCAATGTGGAGGACATCTCACTTTGAGAAAAGGCAAGTATGGCACATTCCATGTATGTTCGAACTTTCCAACATGCGAGTTTATCATAAATCCGCAATAGCAGTTCTTGTTGTTTCACATAACATCATAACATAAAACCAAACACTCTCTTTTGTTAAACCCCAACAGGTAATCAGACCGTCATAACGTTTTTCGCCTGATTGCAGACCTCTTCATCCTTCTTCCGCACTACTGCCGTCAGATTGACTCACTTTTCACGGTGTAGTCCACTACATCTTCGATAAAAGCAGAAAACGATCTGACTGACAGCAGTACGAAATAAGGATGAAGCCTGATAACCGATTCAGTTTTAAACCCGAATCGGTCAATCTATATAGAAAGCGGTTTCTTCAACTGACATTACATAAAGTCTAAAAAACGGAAGACCGTCTTCTTCATTCTGACATTGGCACAGATAAAGAATCCTTTTTGTTGTACGGTTTTGAGGTTTGTTGGTTCGCTTTGTCGGATTCATCAAAAAAAACATATATTAACCGTTTGACATATAGAATTATTTCGTATATTCGGGCATTATTCATAACATAATAATTTTATACTATGAAAAGATTGGAATTAAGCCTGATTTTTATTAGTAGTATACATCTTTGTTCTGCGCAGGAAATATCATTCGCTCACAACATGTATAGAGGAGGAGATGTCCTGATAAAGAAGATGGTGTCATCGGTTGACCCAGGTAGCACAGGCAATAAGAAGGTATGGAGTCTGGAGAATGTCACAATAGAACAAAAGAAATATAAACAAGCCTTTAAAGATAATCCGGATGACATCCATTCTATAAAATCTACTGAGTCAGGAAACCGCAACTACGACATTAAACGATATCCAAGAAAAGTTCGGACTCCCTCTTCCTGGGAAAACAATTGGAATACCAACGGGATTCATACCGACTCATACTATATATGAATTTTTAAAACACAAATTACCTGAGCCATGAGACGTTTATTAATAAAAAGGATGATAGTGGTAGTATCAATATTTACGCTTCTTTATACATGCAAATATGATGAAATGACACATATGAGTGATTATGAAGTTGAATGGGTGACAAACAGACATGAAGGGGAAATAATGTATTTAAAATCTCAGGATGGCGTTGTTGACACTGTAACTATATTGGAAGTTTATGTTGACAATTTGTTGGATCCTATCAACTGGGGGTACTTCAATACAAGCAGTAGAGTCTATATAGCTTCAGCAGGTGTGCGATATTCTATCAATCATGAAAGAGGAGGTATCTTGCAAATATACAAAAGAAGCAATAGCAGACCTATTTGTTTCTCTTCTGTATTAGACGTGGACGAGTGGTTGTATAACATACCGTTGAATACAACGAGTTTACGAATAAGTGGTATTACAATGAACGACATTATGTTTTTTGATATCAGTAAATCAGAAGCCGTCAATCGAAAAGATTCTAATGTCATTATAAGCTATTCATGGAGCAAGAAGTATGGACTTGTACAATACACGCTGAAAGACGGGACGGTCTTTTCAAGGGTTTTAGAAAATGAGAATAGTCATTAAAGAGAATAAAGTTAATCAAGTTTGGGGAATATGCGTATCAGAATTAACAAAAACGACTCTATAGAATACCTGAAGGTTGTAGACAGTCCGGCAAACCGTAAAAGAATAGTGAGAAAGATGTACGGTAATTGGTATATTGCAGAGGCAATGCATTTTTAGGAAGTTGCCCGGGAGTGTTCCGCCAGTATATTTGCCAAACTTACAAATAAATCTGATTAATTATGAAAAAGATTGCAATGTATTTCAAGTTCGCCATATTCTATATTCTTGTTATAATCTGTTTCGATATTTTTGTTATATGCAAAAAAAATGTCAGTGATAGGAATGGCAGGGTTTCGGTAGTATATCTTATGGATAAAAAAGACATTGCCTCAATGTTTATTGAGAATGTTGAGGCGTTCAGGCTGGCAATATTACAAATGGAGAGAAACCCTATATCCTCTGTAATCGCGGACACGTCATGGTGGGATCCGGCTCCTTTCTTTTCACCTTATGCAATAATATATGATGAAGATAAAAAAAGGTCTGTAGCTTTAGATGTTCCAGTATCTTCAAGACTTAAAGCATATACCGATACCATATTTTATAATAAGGACAGCTTGTTGGCTGTGGCAATAGTAACATTGGAGATGAGGGGGTATATAGGAGACACTGACAAAAAGAATATTTTACGATATGATGCAAGGGCTCTATTCTGTTGCCGTGGCTCCGTCAGTGAGAAATTCTCAATATATCCTTTTACTTTCTGGAATGTGATAGGATATAATAATAAAGAACTTGCTACAAAAGATATGATATACTTATGTACTCATAAAGTCAAGGGAATGGGTATGTCGGCAGATACAGTATGTGAGGGCGGTCTGTATTTGGGTAATGTGGATGAGCCATCTTTTTTCGATTCAATCATCTTCAACAAGAGTTATGACGGACTGTATTTGTTCCAATACTATGTTTATATGGGAGAGGTAGGGTTATATAATTACCACAGTAACATCCGCGCAAAATAATGGTTGTGCCTGCTCTTTGTTTTGCGGTTCTTGTTTCAGAATTAAGATTACAACAGTTGAAACTACAGCTGCATTTCGAGTCTGTATACAGAAACATAGTGAATAAACCACTGATGTCTATTGAGAGCAGTGCTTTTCTTGCAAAACTTGCTTATACAACATCAGTAGAGAATTTGATGAAAAGATGTCAGACCGAAGATTCAAGAATAAATATAATAAAAAATGGTGGGAAAATTATATTAATCAAAATAAATAAGTTATGAAATACAAAATAAATATTCTAATACTATTGTTCATGATATGTTCGTGCGACAATCATGACTTTGAACTCCGTTACAAGGAACAGGCTTTATACATTCATAATATGTTGCACATTTCTATTGAACCTTTAAATAACTTGGATAAAGCTTATTCATATCTTGTTTTTTTGCGTCAGCATAAACCGTATGATACTATAGATACCATTCATTTAGAAAAAAGATTATCAAACTCGTTTAGAGTTGTTGAGACATCATCTGATGATTGTACAAGCGTGTATAGAAGTAACGTACACTATATAAGAGTGTATCCCAACACCAGATATAAAATAGAACATCTCGGGATGGGGGCAAGAGTAAGAATTATAAAATATTTCCAATCAGACTCTTCCGGTAAATTACATTCCGTAGAATGATAAAACGTACGGATAGAGGATGATTTTCCAAGTTCTTCATAGTTAGTGTAGCCCGCTGCATTTCCTTTATGGATTATGAAAAGCATCCCCTGAGTAACACACAATCTTACGTAAACTGATTCCGGGTATCTTATTACCGAAGTATAAATTTTAAAAATAGACATTATGAAAAAAACTGTTGCTCAATGTTTCGTGTTAACACTTTTGTTATTCACTTCTTGTATAAGAATAAGTGATGAAGGAATTCTTAAAAATATAGACAAGATATGGAATCCAAAGCTTGTTGATATTTTTGTGGCATATAGAGGTACAAACGGGATTGATGGCACTGATACATATATAATAGGAAAAGCACGTGGAGATGTTCCTCATTATTTTGTCGATTATTCTTATTTCACCGGACAAGTTGATGTTATTGAGAATGAACAGATAAAAAAAACGGGGGCTGGTGACTTTTTTTCCAAACAGGAAATTGCTGATATAATTAAATTCTTTAAAAAAGCAAGAGTTTTTTTATTGTCAATAGACAGTTTGGGGAATATGCGCATCCGGATTAACAAAAACGACTGTATAGAATACCTGAAGGTTGTAGACAGTCCAGCAAACCATAAAAGAATAGTGAAAAAGATGTACGGTAATTGGTATATTGCAGAGGCACTGCATTTTTAGGAAGTTGCCAGGGAGTGTTCAGCCTGTATATTTGTCAAACTTACAAAGAAATCTGATTAGTTATGAAATTACTTTGCTTTATAATTGTTGTAATATTGTTTTCTACATCTTGTTCGAATATAGACCATCCCGTAGATAAGACAAAACTTTACTCTTACGATTATCGTTTGTTTCAAGGAACTCCAGTTTGACCATTGGCTAAGGCTGCCCATTATGAAGACATGGCAAGTGTAAAAAAATATTGTCAGCCAGTCCTCAGTTAGCCAATATACCTGATTCCGTTTATGGAAATACCATGTTGATGATGGCAATTATCAATCAAGATTACGATTTGTTTAAATTGCTAATTGATAATGGGGCAAATTTCAACTACCACAATACATATGATGGAAGTTCTCCGATAATAGAGGCTTGTTCTTATAGAGAGTATGATTCCAAGTTTGCAAAGGATTTGGTTGCAAAAGGAGCGAATGTAAATGACAATACTGATAATGCTCCTTATGCACAAAGCAGCCCTTTAATGGAGGCAGCCGGGTGTGGCAACTCCTCAATTGTAGAGTATCTCATAAAGGATGGTGCGGATATTAATTATAGAAATAATTTTGGCGCAACACCATTAGGAGAATCAATCCTTACAGAAAAGTATGATGTCGCATTAATACTATTAAACAGTGGCGCGGATTTTTCTTCTCCAATATATAATAGTGTGGATAGACATGGAAGACCTACCGTACCCGTTAAATTGCCGGAGGCATTAAGAGATGCGATGATAGATTTATGGACTATCAAATATTATAGGAAACGGAAATTAATAAAGTTTCTAAAAACAAAAGGTATTGATTATAATTCTGTCCCAATACCAGATTATATAATCGATATGGCAAAAGAACAATATCCTTCAACATGGAAAGAATATCTTAAACAATATTAATTGTGTCATATTTGTGCTCTGCTGTACAGCCCGAAATATCGGACAACCCGGAACTAAGTGAAAAAACTGTTTTGGCGGCATAATGATTCGGCGTTAATATGAAAGCCTTCCGGTTCGGGGGCATGATAAATTTATTTATTACATAGAGCGAGAACGACACATTGCACACTTCATCCCTGTTTTACGCTACAATTATAACAACATTCATTTTTATATCCGACATAAAAGCATTAACTTTGCATCTGCTCCGGCACAACTGCATGCAGCGACATGCATTTAACAGCAACCCGAATAATATAAAACATAAAAAGATTATTAACACTTTAAACAAGCCCAAACAACGAAGAAAAATGTCAAACAGCTACATTGCCTCAAAACCACGTTATGAGATTCTTGACGGTCTGCGCGGAGTGGCGGCAGTCATTGTCGTATTGTTCCACATGTTCGAGTGCTATTCTCCCGGCACGTTGGAACAGATAATAAACCACGGCTACCTTGCGGTGGACTTCTTTTTCGCCCTGTCAGGATTTGTCATTTCCTATGCCTACGACAACCGATGGGACAAGATGACGATGACCGACTTTTTCAAACGACGCATCATACGCCTTCATCCGATGGTGGTCTTCGGAACACTGTTCGGCGCATGCTTTTTCTATATCAACGCGTGCGACAGTTTCCCGGTAATAGAGACAGTGCCGTGGTACTTCTTCTTGCTCGCCATCGTATGGTGTCTCACGCTCCTGCCCATACCGGCATGGCTCGACATGCGCGGCACAGTAGTCACAAATCCGTTCACAGACCCCGTCTGGTCGCTACAATTCGAGTATATAGCCAACATAATTTACGCCTTCATACTGCGCCACCTGTCCAAGCTAGCAATAGCAATACTGTGCGTCGTGGCTGCCTTCTTCACCGTCACGCTGACCATGAACGTCGACCTGTTCGGATTCTTGGGCACACGCACATGGGCAGCCTACACCGTCATCGGAGGATGGTCGTTTGAACTGCCGCAGATATACATTGGACTTGTGCGTCTTGCCACGCCTTTCCTTCTCGGCATGCTTGTGGCACGCACAGGACGCTTCATCACCATCGGCAACGCATTCTTCTGGTGCGCGCTCCTGGTAGTCGGTGTGACCGCGTGTCCGCGTCTGGGAGGCGAGGAACACATGTGGATGAACGGCATATATGAGTCGGCGGTCATAATCATCGCGTTCCCGCTCATACTCTGCATCGGCGCGGGCAGTAAGATACGCGGCAGGAAAGCATACAGGCTGTGCAACTTTCTCGGAGATATTTCATATCCGCTCTACCTGACACACATCATATACATATACATGCTGTACAACTTCAAGAACAATCATCCGGACGCACCGCAGAGCATGATAATATGCGTTTGCGCCGGACTCTTCATAGCCTCGCTCTTCACTGCTTACGCAGCTCTGAAGCTGTATGACATGCCTGTGCGCGAGTATCTGAAAAAACGCTGGTTCAGCGGTAAACGGACAGAAAAGAACATAGAAAAGAAATAAAAACAAAAACACAATATCAAAAACAACGATGAAACGAATAGTCTTTCTGGATTACGTACGCGTGTTCGCATGCTTCCTTGTCATGATAGTGCACGCAAGTGAGAACTTTTACGGTGCAGCCGGCTCTACCGACATGGCGGGTCCGCAGTCGTTCCTGGCAAACGAAGCTGACCGTCTGTGGGTGAGCGTATACGACGGATTCTCACGCATGTCTGTGCCACTGTTCATGATAGTGTCGGCGTTTCTGCTCGCCCCGATGAAGGAAGGGCAGACCACGTGGCAGTTCTACCGCAAGCGGAGCCTGCGCATACTGCCACCGTTCTTCGTGTTCATGATACTCTACTGCACGCTGCCGCTGCTCTGGGGACAGATTGACGGAGAGACGTCACTGAAAGACCTGTCACGCATACTGCTCAACTTCCCCACCCTTGCCGGTCACCTGTGGTTCATGTATCCGCTCTTCAGCCTCTATCTGTTCATACCCTTCATATCACCATGGCTGAGTAAGGCGACAGCGAAGGAGGAACGTTTCTTCATCGTGCTCTTCCTCATCTCCACATGCATTCCGTTCCTCAACCGCTGGTGCGGCGAGGTGTGGGGACAGTGTTTCTGGAACCAGTATCACATGCTCTGGTACTTCTCTGGCTATCTTGGCTATCTTGTCATGGCACACTACATAAGGGTGCACCTCACATGGGACAGAAAGACACGCCTCGTCCGCGGCATGGCACTCATGGCAGCCGGAGCCGCCATAACCATATGGTCGTTCTATGTGCAGGCTGTTCCGGGCGTCACCCACTCCACCCCTGAGATTGAGATAGGCTGGGCTTTCTGCACCATCAACTGCGTGATGCTCACTGCCGGAGCGTTCCTCATGTTCACATGCATAAAGGCGAAGAAAGCTCCAAAGATCATAACCGACCTGTCCAAACTGAGCTACGGCATGTATCTCATGCACATATTCTGGCTCGGCATGTGGGCAGGTGTGTTCAAGTCTGTTCTCGCACTGCCCACCGTGGCTGCCATCCCCTGCATCGCCATATGTACGTTCGTATGCTGCTACATCACAGCGAAAGTCATATCGCTTATCCCCGGCAGCAAGTGGGTGATAGGATAGACACAAGTCAGTTAAAGTGTCAATATCTTATCTTTTTGCAGCTTATTCTATAAAAAAGTGTCTTTTTGTTTGTTTTTCAAAATAAAACATGTATCTTTGCAACCGAAAAATTTGAAAGGGAGATAAAAGGAGCCTTCTCCGGAAGGCTCCCCACATATCCGCCTTGGACGACAGGGCAATGTTTTTTCAGGTAACATAACAAATCAAATAACTAACATTAAAGAAATGAAAGCCACAGAAGTTGTAGAAAATCTGAAAAGAAGATTTCCGAATGAGCCTGAATACATACAGGCAGTAAGTCAGGTGTTAGGCACCATCGAAGAAGAGTACAACAAGCATCCGGAGTTTGAGAAAGCAAACCTCATCGAACGTCTGTGCATTCCAGATCGCCTTGTAGAGTTCCGCGTGACGTGGGTTGACGACAAAGGCAACGTGCAGACAAACATGGGATACCGTGTACAGCACAACAACGTGATTGGTCCGTACAAGGGTGGTCTGCGCTTCCACGCATCAGTAAACCTGAGCATCCTGAAGTTCCTCGCATTCGAACAGACATTCAAGAACTCGCTCACAACCCTGCCTATGGGCGGTGCCAAGGGCGGATCTGACTTCTCGCCGCGCGGCAAGAGCAACGCTGAGGTGATGCGCTTCTGTCAGGCTTTCATGAACGAGCTCTACCGCCACATAGGTCCCGACGAGGACGTTCCGGCTGGCGACATCGGTGTAGGCGGCCGTGAAGTGGGCTACATGTTCGGACAATACAAGAAACTGACACACCAGTTCTGCGGCATTCTCACAGGAAAGGGTCTGGAGTTTGGCGGATCGCTCATACGTCCGGAGGCGACAGGATATGGCAATGTTTACTTCCTCGAGAACATGCTCAAGACACGCAACATCGACCTGAAGGGAAAGACGGTGCTTGTGAGCGGTGCAGGAAACGTGGCTCAATATACAGTGGAGAAACTCATACAGCTCGGAGCTAAGCCTGTGACACTGTCTGACTCGGACGGATACATATACGACCCAGACGGCATAGACGAGGAGAAGCTGGCTTATGTGAAGGAACTCAAGAACATAGAACGCGGACGCATAAGCGAGTATGCGGAGAAATACGGAGTGAAATATGTTGCCGGAGCCAAGCCATGGTTTGAAAAGGCTGACATAGCACTGCCCTCTGCCACACAGAACGAGATAAACGAAGAGGCTGCAAAGGCACTCGTGGCAAACGGAGTGTTCGCCGTAAGCGAAGGCGCGAACATGCCGTCCACACCTGAGGCTATCAAAGTGTTCCAGGATGCCAAGATTCTGTATTCACCCGGAAAGGCTGCGAACGCCGGCGGTGTGGCAGTGTCGGGACTTGAGATGACACAGAACTCTGAGCGTCTGCGCTGGAGCAGCGAGGAGGTTGACAGCAAACTGCACGAGATAATGAACGACATTCACGCCAACTGCGTGAAGTACGGCACCGAGCCGGACGGATACATCAACTACGTGAAGGGTGCCAACGTCGCAGGATTCCTGAAGGTAGCCAAGGCTATGATGGCGCAGGGAATAGTCTGACCCCTGCATCAGAACATAAATTACGGAAATGGAATATAGCACAGCATGGCACACCGGCTGTGCTATATTTTTTTCCAAGCACATGTTCCGAATTAACCAGGTTATGTGTTTTCGTATAAAACTTTCAGGCTCATCCCAATTCTTTAAAAGTATTCATATTTAAGTTTTTCAACTTTGACATCCACATATTCACTCTTTGTTTATGCCCAGAGCCCTATATAGATTAGCGTTGCCTGACACTATCCTGTTACCGTTTTCATCATATATGAACAGTGTCGGATAACCGTAGATATCCCATATTCCCTTTAGGCTCTTGCCATTGATGAGATAATGCTCACCGCCGATATACTTTATCATATCCTCCCATTGCGCCGCATTGCTGTTGTCCGCAATATACACAAAGTCGTAACCTTGCTCACTAAGACGCCTCTTATGCTTCCTTATTATCTTATGTAAGTTTAAGCACGAACCACACCATGTGTTCCAGAAATCAACCACAACCTTGCGCCCTTTGTGACGGCTCATGATATATCTCTCCAGATCTTCAGCCCTGACCGAGTCAACGTCAACTATCTCATACTTCTGTATAGCATTGTCGCTTTGCGCCCATTCGGACAGATTATCGTTGTATTCCAATATCATGTCGGCAACATCTGGGTTTTTGTTTGAATAGAAACGTTTTATATCCTCCTTCTGTTCGGAGGTCAGTGCCTGTATGCTGTCGCATATCTGTCGCACATATGCTGTTGCGAGCAGAAGGTCGAGGAAGGCGTTGTCTTTGAATCTTATTACGCGTCCGAGACTTTTACGTGCGTGCTCCATCCACTCCTCAGGTGTCGTATCGGATATGGGCTTCAAGCCGAATTCCTTTATATCAAGCACCGATTTCATGAATGTGTGTATCGGGGAATGGTCTTCTCTGAACGCTATCGAGGCATAAAGAAAGTCGGGGCTGCCGAATCCGAGACTGTCAAGAAAAGAATAATACTCTATTCCCGGTTCTTTTGGAACAATTGGTTCCGGAACGAGCGAGCGATACGGATTGTCCGGAGAACAAATGTCGTCCTGCTGTCCCTTAATCTGTGTTTGGTATAGTTGAGAAAAAGTTTCGGGACACATTCCACATTGATATAATACTTCATTATTTTCTCTATTCCCGGTGACAGATTCATGCCTAATGAAAGAATGTCATAATTCAGTGCCGTGAAAGCCATGCGTTCGTCAAGAAAATCCCTTGGGGAAAGAAAGTATACCCATCTGTTGTCATCATATAAGTCTACCGCCATATCTTCAATCAGATCCGCCTCGGAATCATTTAAACCGAAACCACCCTGTGCGATAAAACGGTCGCTTGCGCCATCATATTCTACGTATGTTGGCTTTTCCTGCGACAATGAGACAATATGTTTCATCCTTTAAAAAAGGGAATCTTACGAGTGATATACAAGTGCGATAGAGATATGATTTAGAACAATTCTTATAAACGGCTTCGCTGTAATAAAAATCAAAAGAAAACCACTATCGCTCAATTTTTCCAATATTTGAATATCCGCATTCTGTCCATACTTGCAAATATGCAACTATAAAACGCTCTGTTGCGTTCGATTCACGGTATGTGCAATGCCGTGACCTGAAAGAGGCTGTTTGGGGCTGCGAAACAGGCTCTTTCAGGAGCTGAAACAGCATGTTTCAGACGCCCGAAAAGCACGTTTTGCAACCCACTGGCAATCAGACAGTTGTCTCAAACAATGTCCGTGGACGCGATTAACATAAAATGTTAACGATGCAGGCGTCCTCCAACGGTCGTCGGGCGTATGGGTCATTTGCGGATATTCATATTTAAATCCAGACAGGATTGGGGTTAAATATGATGCGAAATCGATATAAGAATTATGCATAAAGATTGGAGACTGTTCGCGGAACACACCTCCACATTGATATTCCTGCCAGTTTTGGGCATACCGGAAGAATTCCGGTGAAATTCAGCAGATACAACACTCACGATGGGACGGTTCTTTGGTTAACTAAGGTTAAAGACAGTTTATAACCGGAGGGCTCGCGCGTCTTATTATCAGATAAGAATGTTAATTAGCTGTTCAAAATCAACCGATATTATAAGATTACTCATATGTCATATATATCTTTGCCGTCATCCTGTGCGCTCTTCAGGCTTTCATTCCAAAGTCTCATCGGTAGTGTAGCCCGCTACACTCACTCTTCTGACTTTGAAATGAACCACCGGTACAGCACACAACATGATGGCAACCAATTCAGAACATCTACTTATAAATAAACAATACATTATTCAACGATAGACACACTCCTATGAACAATCACAACAAGACCATACCGGCACTCATAATGCTGACATTACTGTACGTATGTATTACGGCAAGCGGACGCGATGTGACAGTGAGGACACCGGGCACGCTGCATACGACAATAAAAAGCAATGAGAAATATAAGATAAGTGAGCTGAAGATTGAAGGCGCGATTAACTCTGCCGACATAATGATGCTGCGCGACATGGCGGGATGCGACGCAAATGAACAACGCACCGAAGGACGGCTGAAAAGAATAGATATGAGTGGAGTGACATTTGTCAAGGACATCACTCCGTTCATAGAAAACAACAAAAGCAGCATCATAAACGACATATACACACTGCCGGCTTACATGTTCAGCAACTGTATAATAGAGGAAGTAGTATTGCCGCACAGCATAAAGGCTATAGGCGTAAGGTCGTTCGGCTATTCTGCCCTGAAAAAAATAACTCTGCCGGAAAACATCGTTGTGAACAACGACGCGTTCAAGGGATGCAGGAAACTGTCGGAAGTGACATTCCCGTATTTCACAAAGGAACTGTGGTCTGAATGTTTCAGCGGATGCACCGGTCTGAAATCAATAACCATCAACAACATAGGACTGCTTGGCTCACGAGCCTTCAGAAACATGGAGAACCTCACCGACATAACCATAAAGGGCGTCATCGGACATGTTGACGGATGGATGTGCCGCGACCTTCCGAGTCTTAAATCCATACACTTCGAAGGTTTTATAATCAACACAGGCAGCTCGATAATAGCGCAGAACTGTCCGCAGCTGAGTGAGATTGTGTTCTCCGGAACATGCATGCCTATGGGATTCGGAAGCGTGAAGGAATGTCCGCTGATGAAAAAGTGCACCGTAACAGGATATGTCATAAAGTCAGGTGACAAGAATTTCATAGAATATGACGAGCCGGTGACATTCAGCAGGCAGATGGAGGAGGCTTGCAGGAAATGTGAGGAGCTCATAGCAAGAGACGAATACTCCAGCATCTTCGGAGTGAAGAACACACTGTACGACATGGTGGTGATACTGACGGACATCGGAGAGGAAAGAAAAGCCGCACAGTATGCCGAGATGGCTGCAAGCTATAAGTATAAGGATCCGCAACAGGAGCAGGAACAGAGCGGGAAGTCATATAGCGGTCTGAAAAGCGAAAAAGACTTTCTGGGCATCCTGAAGGCTTCGAACCATTACGGAGCGCACGACCCTTACAACGACAGACGCTTCACTTACGCTTCTGCCAACGCCCCCGAACTGAAAAAGATAAAGGACTTCTTCAATCTTGAACACATAGCAGGCGACGGCGATGAGTTGTCACAGATGAGAAACATCATGTCGTGGCTGCACGACAGGATAAGACACGACGGCTCGGGAGGATTCCCTCCGGGCGCAGAACGCAACGCCATAGACCTTTACAAGGCATGCAAGGCAAGAAACTGCGGACTGAACTCACGCGGTCTGTCCATCGTTCTGACAGAGCTTTATCTTGCCATGGGATGGCAGGCGCGCTTCGTCACATGCCAGTCGATGGACCCGGGCGACAGCGAATGCCATATAGTTGTGGTGGTGTGGAGCAGGACACTGGGAAAATGGATTATGATGGATCCGACATACGACGCCTATGTATGCGACGAGAACGGACTGATACTGCATCCGGGAGAAATAAGAAAGAGTATGATAGAAGGCAGGAAGCTCGTCCTTAGCGACAATGCCAACTGGAACCATGTATTGATGTTCACCGAGAAGAACTATCTTTATGAATACATGGCAAAGAATCTGTATATTCTGAGTGCATACCTTGACAGCTATCCTAATGTCGAATCGGAGGGGAAAAGTACATACTACACTCTTAAGCCGGAAGGATTCGACGCGAATATAGGAGGCACCGCAACATACGACGAGCAATGGTTCTGGCAGAAGCCTTAAACCCGAATTATACTCCGGACGGTCAACCGCATCATATGCACGGACATGCCCGAATGACAGGTTAAGATACAAAGATAGTGCAAACGAGCGGAGTGAAAGCTTGCTTTCAAATTCCCGAGTGCAGCCTATCTTATACAAAGGTAGTGCAAACGAGCGGAATGAAAGTTTGTTCTTAAATTGTCGGGAGCAATATAACATCATAAAACATAAGTTATTATCAAAACATATCAACAATGACTGTAAACAGAAAATTCGGGTATATCCTACTGGCTGTAACACTGCTGCTGCATGTTTCCGGCATGGCGGCAGAGAGAAAAAGCGTGACAGTGAAAACACCGGGAACGCTGAACTCACTGATATCCGGCAGTGAGAAATATGAAATAACCGACCTGAAGATTTCGGGAAGACTGAACGCAGACGACCTTGCCCTGTTGCGCGACATGGCGGGATGCAATAAGGAAGAGGAATACACCAAAGGTCAGCTGAGACATCTGGACATGACTGCGGCGACATTAGTACCCGGCGAGACGACATACATAGGGAATGGGAAAAACCTTAAGATAACCGATAAAAACTCCATACCCGCATATATGTTCAGCAATTGCCGCATAGAGAGGATAGAACTGCCGCAAAACACAAAACGCATCGGGGACATGGCTTTCATGCAATCGGCTCTGAAGAAAATAAAACTTCCGGAGAACATCATTATGGAAAGCGGTGCATTCAGAGAGTGCCGCAACCTGTCTGATGTGACCTTCCCGAAATTCACAAAGGAAATTGGCGTTGAATGTTTCAGCGGTTGCAGCAAGCTGAAGAAAATCAACATAAACGACATAGGATACATTGCCTTCCATGCTTTCAAGCAAATAGAGAATGTCACGGAGATAACCATACATGGAGTGCTCGGCCATGCTGACGGGTGGATGTGCTATGACATGCCGTCGCTGAAGACTCTCAGATTTGAAGACTTTATAATAAGCACGGGCGGTCCTGACATTGCAGAGAACTGTCCCGACCTTGAAGAGATCATATTTCTGGGCGATTGCGTGTCCATGGGATTCGGAAAGGTGACCGGATGTCCGCTGACAGACAAATGCACTGTCAAAGGATATATCATCAGGTCTGCCAACAGAGACTTCATTGAATACGAAGAGCCGATAGTACAGAACGCAAAATTCAATGAGGTATGCGCGACACTTGACAGGCTGACTGACACGCCACAGTATTCGGATGTGTTCGGAGTGGAATACGCATTGTATGACATGGCTTGTGTCTACTCAATAACAGGAGAGAAAGAAAAAGCCGTAGCGGCACTCGAGAAAGCCTTACGCAAAGGCTACGGCAACTACAAATGGCTGTGTCAGGACAAAGATCTTGACAACATAAGGAACGAAGAAGGATTCAAGAAACTGGCAGAAGAACTGCGGAAAACAAAGGATTATCTGTACGTGCTGAAGCACAGCGGACCTTACGCGACAGCATACACAACAAATAAAGAGAAGTTCACCTACGCGTCTCCTGACGATGAGGATATGAGGAAAATAAGGACTTTCTTCAATCTTGATGTGATTGCAGGAAAAGGGGACGAGATCTCCCAAATGAAGAATATCATGTATTGGCTGCACGACCAGATAAGGCACGACGGCTCCGGAGGATTTCCACGGAACACGAAACGCAACGCAATAGACCTCTACAACGCCTGCAAGGCACAGAACAGAGGACTTAACTGCCGCGGACTTGCCATCGTCCTGTCAGAGATGTATCTGGCTATGGGATGGCAGGCACGTTTCATAACCTGTCAGCCTAAGGACTACATACATGACAACGACTGCCATGTGATAGTCATGGTGTGGAGCCGGACTCTCGACAAATGGATATGGATGGATCCGTCGTTTGCGGCATATGTCTGCGACGAAAACGGACTCCTGCTCCACCCTGGAGAGGTAAGAAGACGCCTGATAGACGGCAAGCCTCTCGTACTTAACAAAGATGCCAACTGGAATCATCAGAGTATACAGACAAAAGAATACTATCTCGACGAATACATGGCGAAAAACCTGTATTATCTGAGTACTTACCTGCACAACGGCTCAAATGTGGAAAGCGGCAACAGCAGCACTTACTTCACACTGAAGCCGGAAGGTTCTGATGCGGAAATAGGCAAAGATACATACGACGAGTCATGGTTCTGGCAAAAGCCATGAATATCATCGGCTAACGGTTATAAGCGGCAGTTCAAGACTGACAGGTATTATAAAAATACCCGTATGTCATATATATCCATGCCATCATTCCGTGCACTCTTTATACAAGGCAAACTGCGCCCGGCAAAAAAAGAGCAAGCTCTATTTGCACTCACTTGCATTGTCTTTGGATAAGACAAGCGGCGCTCGGCAAAAAAAGAGCAGGCTCTATTTGCACTCACTTGCATTGTCTTTGGATAAGACAAGCGGCGCTCGGCAAAAAAAGAGCAAGCTCTATTTGCACTCACTTGCATTGTCTTTTACGATGCGTTACAAAGTATCATCGGTTGTGTAGCTCGCTACACTCAACTTACGGATTTTGAAATGCACGTCTTGGGCAGTACACAATCTTATGGCAACTGATTAAGAACATCAATTTACGTCTCAACATCTGTTTTTTTCATATTTAGATTGATTGTCAAAGACCGTTCCTACAACCTGACAGGCAGGAACGGTCTTTTCTGTCATATTTTACATGCATCGCTCCATAACGCAATGTCTTGATTATAATTAATGAACACCAACCTATAATCATACCGACAAAACTGCATTTTCAACTTGATTGCCGACTCTTCAGCCCTATTATCCACTGCATAAACCATACTGTTTACAGATTATTCTCAATGTATCACACTACATTTTCACTCAAAACGGAAAACAATATGCCAGACAGCAGTACGAATTAAGGATTAAGTGTAACGGCAGATTAGATTTAAAACACATACATCAATTGTCATACTCTATATAAAGCACACCTTATTTTCACCGCTTCCACAACAGTTAAACAAATATAAAACAACACCCTTAAAGTAAAGTTTACTTGTCTTTTAGAAAAGAATATTTTACTTTTGCAACATAGATATCACATATTCATCAATCTGATTTAAAACTTACTGTTATGAACAAAATTAATTTATTACCTGTACATGCCAAGATATACGGTTACATATTGTTGGCATTGTGCCTTGTTTGTTTAGCTGTTATAGTGACCAACGACGCCTGGCTGCCCGACGATTTGGTGAGTATAGCCATGCCGGGATTTGGTGGAGGTATTTTATCAAAATACCGTTTTGTATTCGAGAAAACCGGTATGACACACGAGTTGGTCTTTGTTCTCACGGCAATAGCGTTGTTTCTCATTGCATTTGCCCGCGAGAAAGACGAAGATGAGTATTGCATGACGCTCCGACTGAAGTCGTGGGTGTGGGCAGCCAAGATTCAAATGGCATTCACCATCGGCATCTTCCTCTTTCTTTTCGACGTGCCTTTTCTCTATGCTTTAGTTGCCAACATGTTTTTGGTGTTTGTGCTGTTCCGTGCAAAGTTCGACTACGAGCTGTGGAAAAGCAGGAAGGAGGCAAGCCATGAAAAATAGAATCAGAATATTTCGGGCTGAGTTCGACATGACCCAATCGCAATTGGCAGAGCATATAGGTGTGTCCCGCCAATCAATTGTTGCTATAGAAAACAGCAAGTATGTACCTTCCACCATTTTGGCATTGAAAATGGCAAAGCTGTTCAATACCGATGTTTCCAACATCTTCAGCCTTGAAGATACAGATTAATAGCAAACGAATAAATAGCAAAAAGCCATTAACAAAACATCCGGCTTTACATTCTTTGGTGTAAAACCGGGTGTTTAATTTGTAAAAACATTAGTTTTCAGTATTTATTGGCGGTGCGTACGGGACTCGAACCCGTGACCCCATGCGTGACAGGCATGTATTCTAACCAACTGAACTAACGCACCTTATCAGCGTTAAAAATAAAAAAGAGAGCGGTGCGTACGGGACTCGAACCCGTGACCCCATGCGTGACAGGCATGTATTCTAACCAACTGAACTAACGCACCAAGGCTCTTGTTTATTTTGCGAGTGCAAAGTTACACATAATATTTTTTATTGCCAAATAATAAGAAGACTTTTTATAAAAAACTTTGCATCACTATTGAATTCTTATAGTTTTTACCGTCATACAGCCAGTCGGCAAGTTCACATTGCTCTCTGAATCCCATTTTCCTGAACAACTCCACCGACGCGACATTGCTTTTGTCCACAATCACATATATCTGATGCAGGTGCAGTATGTCAAGAGCATATTTCCTTATCTGGTTCACAGCAGCCGTGGCAAATCCGCACCGGCGCTTTTCCTTTTTCACTACGATGCTCAGCTCTGCCCGTCTGTGCTGTGGACTGAAATTAACAAGATCCACCATACCCACCGTAACGCCGTTCTCATCCTCTATCATCAGTCTCACCTGCTTGTCAGTATATATGTCTCCCGCCACATTCGCCACATAGTCATGCAGCACATACCTTGAGTATGGCACATTCGTAGTGCCTACATTCCATATCTCCACATCATTCTCCATCTGATACAGAGTGTCAAGATCCTCCGGCTCCATAGCCCTCAGTCTCACGGACGGCTTACTGTCATTCGCGGTGCTCATTTGAATATCTCTTCAGGAGTAATTATAATACGGGTATGGCTGTTGTATGTTCCTATATAAACATTGTCCTCCACTCCCTTTGCAAAAATGTTGAGGATGTCATCATAAGAATAGGCATCGACGTCATACACAACATACACTATATTGTTCTTCGGAAGGTCAAGCCCCAGATGCCCCTCTGGATTATCCGTGGAATTGCGCTCATAGAACACCGCCTCAAGACCTTTCTTCCTGGCAATGTTGCGGCATTGAGCCATCGCCCTGCGCGAGCCCAGGAACACGAAAGACGGATCCTTCCTGTTGTTTACCACAAAAAAGCCGAGACTCTTTCTCAATCTGTTCATCTGCATGCGTCCGAGCTCCACCAGAGCCTTTGCGTATATAGCAAACTTCACGGGGATGCTGAGCAGCAGTCTCATATTGCCGTAATGCTTGTTCAGGAATATAAGCATTGCGCCATAAAACACATGCACATATCGGAAAGACGACTTCTGCGTGCTCTCACCCTTATAATGCAATATGCGCGAGGGCACATACCAGTTCTCAAATCCGCCTTTTATGAGCCTGAACGACAGGTCGATGTCCTCACCATACATGAAGAAGTCCTCGTCGAGTGCCCCCACCTTGTCTATAGCCGAGCGTCTGAGCATGCAGAAAGCGCCGCTCACCACCTCTATCCTTTCAGGCCTGTCCCACGACAGATAACTCATATAATAATGTGCGAAGCGTCTGCTCTTGGGAAAACGCGCGCACAGACCCGACATCTTGTAGAAACCCGTCATTGGCGTCGGTATGCCCCGTCTCGACTCCATAGCGTCGGCACCGTTACACTGAGCCATCCTCACCCCCACAGCTCCCGACCTCGGATGTTCATCCATGAAGTCTATCACGTCCGCTATGGTGTGTTCGCCGACAATGGTGTCCGGATTGAGCAGCAGCACATATTCTCCGCTGCATCGTCTGATGGCAAGATTGTTCGCGCGCGCGAATCCGAGATTGCGGTTGCTGCTTATCATCCTGACTTTCGGGAAACGGCATGAGAGATAATCCACCGAACCGTCACGCGAATGGTTGTCCACCACATAAATCTCGCACTCCATGCCTTCGGTAGCTTTCCTGAGCGAGTGCAGACACTGTTCGAGATAGAACTTTACGTTGTAGCTGACTATTATTACAGACAGTTTCAATGCATCCACAGTTTTACGCTTTCTCGTTTATCTCCGACAGGCACCGTTCCCTGGTCGGCACGACAAAAAACAGACACAGAAAAAGGATTATGCCCATATATCCGAAAGCAACATTCATAAACATATAATAAAGTACTGTGTTTGCCACCATCGGCACACACAGCATGAGAAGCCGCGTCATTCCCCACACCTTCAGAGCCTCTGCTGAAGTAAGCTTTCTGCCGATACGCCTGAAACGGAACAGCCTCATCGCCACCGGTATTATGCATATGGTGAGAAACTCCATCGTGAAAGCCGTCACAAACTCTATGCTTTTGTCCTCAGATATCATTATGCCGCAGGGCAGTATATCAGTCTCGAAAAGCGTCACAATGACAAGTCCCACGCCTATTGCCGTGAGAAATGTGCCCATTAGAAGTCGTTGCGTATGTCTCATTTTTCGTTAACTACTGTCGTGCGGTTGAGTATTGCCCTTCCGAGTGTCACCTCATCCGTATACTCAAGTTCGTCCCCCACGGATATGCCGCGTGCTATGACGCTCACCTTCACATTCTCACCGGCGAGCTTGCGTGATATATAGAAATTTGTGGTGTCGCCCTCCATCGTCGAGCTGAGGGCAAGAATCACCTCCTTCACCCCGCCTGCCTTCACGCGCTCCACAAGCGAGTCAATCTCCAGATCGCCCGGTCCGATGCCGTCCATCGGTGATATGATGCCTCCGAGCACATGATACAGACCGTCATACTGCTGCGTGTTCTCCACAGCCATGACGTCGCGTATGTTCTCCACCACGCACACCGTTGACGCGTCGCGTCGCTTGTCCGAGCATATCGGACAGATGTCCTCATCGCTGATGTTGTGGCACAGGCGGCAGTATTTTATGTCATGCCTCAGTTCCGAGAGCGACGACGCCAGTCTGTCCACATCCTCCGTGCTCTGCCTGAGCACATAAAGAGCAAGCCGCAGGGCAGTCTTTCGTCCTATGCCCGGCAGCTTTGCCAGTTCTCCCACAGCCTTGTCCAAAAGCAGGGACGGATATGAGCTGTCCATATATCAGTCTGTGAAAAGATATACGCCCAAGCCTATCTTCAGTCCTACTGTGGAAAAATCGCTGTGTTTCTTGAACGACTGGTCGTAGTATATCGCCGGCTCCACCGTAACGGTGCGGCTCAGGAAGAACGAGTATCCCACCTCAACGCCAGGCAGGACATCGTTGTAGCCATGACTGCCGTGTATGTACTTGCAGTTCACACCGAGGTATATTCCGTTCTGTTCTATATAGTAACGGCCGCCCACGCCTACGCTCAGACGGTCGTCTGACGCCTTTCCGCCTCTATGGTCATACGCCATCTGTCCGAGCAGCATGAGGTTGTCGTCAAACATATATCCAGCCTGCGCCTGCAGTCCGAGGCTCAGCTCGTCGAGACCCGAGTATTTGAGGTTGAGACCGGTGAGCGAACCGCCGAGATACACTTTACCCTGCTCAAACTGAGCGTTTGCCGTAACGGCCATACAGAGGGCCGCAATCATCGCAATCAATTTCTTTCTCATAATAATAAAAATAACATTATCAATAAATATGGGGCATACCCACAAGGTGCAATACCAGCCTTACTACTCCGGCTAATGATGTGCCGATATGCATAAGGAAGCCATTACGATGCAAAAATACACAATATATTTGAGAAACCGAAAAATATAATTATCTTTGTCAAAGATAATGCAAACGAGCGCAATGAGAGTCTGCTCTCACATTGCCGAGTGCAGCTTATCTTATATAAAGATAATGCAAACGAGCGCAATGAGAGTCTGCTCTCACATTGCCGAGTGCAGCTTATCTTATGTAAAGATAAACGGCGGCTCCGCAATATCAAGCACGGTAAAACTCCGTTTCAACGTCTTGCAGCCGCACCCGCATTGAATTATCATTGTGAAGAACAAATGAATATCATTTGCAGAAACATACACAATAGCGCACGGCAGCCGCGACACCGGCATACCATTTTAAAGAACGCATCAGATGAACAGACTTTTCACCATTCTGCTGACAATAATCACTGCGGCACTCACCGCCGCCGCACAACCCAAATATGAGGTAAGAGCCGTATGGCTCACAACAATAGGCGGCATAGACTGGCCGCACAGCCATGCAGGCTCAGCACGTTCCATAGAACGGCAGAAAGATGAGCTGCGCGCCATACTCGACCGTCTGCAGCGCGCCAACATAAACACCGTTCTGCTGCAGACGCGCATCAGAGCCACTACAATCTATCCCTCGGCATACGAGCCGTGGGACGGATGTCTGTCCGGCAAGCCGGGCAAGAGTCCCGGATACGACGCACTGCAGTTCGCCATTGACGAGTGTCACAGCCGGGGCATGGAGCTTCACGCATGGGTGGTGGCAATACCGGTAGGCAAATGGAACTCCGCCGGATGTGCCAGGTTGCGCAAACGCCATCCCGGACTCGTACGTAAGATAGGAGCGGAAGGATACATGAACCCTGAGAAACAACAGACAGCCGAATATCTGGCAGACCTTTGCGCCGAGATAACAGCCAACTACGACATTGACGGCATACACCTCGACTACATCCGCTATCACGAGACGTGGCCCATGAAGGTGTCGCGTAAGCAGGGACGCGCCAACATCACAAACATAGTGAAAGCCATAAGACACAGGGTGAAATCGATGAAGCCATGGGTAAAGATGAGCTGCTCGCCCATAGGAAAATATAAGGACCTGAGCAGGTTCAGCAGTTTCGGATGGAACGCCTACGAACGTGTCTGCCAGGACGCACAGGGCTGGCTGCGCGACGGACTTATGGACGCACTGTTCCCGATGATGTATTTCCGGGGCAACCAGTTCTATCCTTTCGCCCTCGACTGGAGCGAGCAGAGCTACGGACGCATCGTGGCTCCGGGACTTGGCATATACTTCATGTCACCGCGTGAGAAAGACTGGCCGCTCTCCGACATCACGCGCGAGATGCTCACACTGCGCCACTACGGCATGGGGCACGCCTACTTCCGCAGCAAGTTCTTCACCGACAACGTGAAAGGCATATACTCTTTCGCACGCGAGTCGTTCTGCCGCTACCCTGCCCTCATACCGCCGATGACATGGGAGAGCACCGCCCAGCCGGAACCGCCGTCGTCGCTGAGCCGCGACAGGCACGCGGGAGACGTGGAAAGACTGTCGTGGCTGCCGACAGACAGGGACACCACCAAGATAATGTATAATGTGTACTGCTCGCGCGAATATCCGGTGAACACTGATGACGCGCGCAACCTTGTCATGGTGAGACTGCGCAAGACCGGTATAATAATACCTCGCGACCCGTCGCGCTACTATGCCGTGACGGCAACAGACCGCTACGGCAACGAGAGCAAACCGCTTCAGGAGAAACACACTGACTGCGACGCGACGCCAGCAAGACTGTCCGACGGACTGCTCGAATGCGACGGAAAGCGGCTCAGCCTGCCAAAGAAGAGCAACGTGCTCGACGCATCTTTTGTCACCATTGAGACGCTGCAGGGCGACATCGTAGCCACGCGGCAATACAAAGGCAACACTGCCGACGTGAGCCGTCTGCCTGAGGGGATGTATGTGCTCCGATCTCTCGGGCGCAAAGGAGTGAGCCACAGACTGGGACATTTCATCATAAGGCGTCACGACGGCATGCGGTGAGCGGTGCCCGTGCGTCAGCATCATCATCCCATAAGAATGCCTCAACGCTTTATCATTACTGTTTCCACCGCATCTGTGGATGTCGGTTAACAGACGTTTTATTAATCGCACAAACATACAATATATATCACCACAGGCGATTATCCTACCAACGTCAACTTCACGAGAATGCCGCCGTGGCTCACAACAATCCGATTTGTAGCAAATTCCGGAGTTTTGAGCACATACGCCAACACCCTGTTACTCAGTCGTTTACACCCTACAGATTGTTTTCATACACTTTGCCGTCCTCTCATAAAGCCCGTTTCGCAGTCCGGTAAAGCCTTTTCCGCACCACAAAACAGGCTTTGCCACACCACAACAACGCCTTTCCTGCAATGCAGGAAAGGCTCTTCCGTGCCGCGACAGTGTTTTTCATGAGCCGAAAATGAATATGAATACGCTTTACATACACATATAACCGTTTCTCTGTCTCTCTTCTGATAATCTCAGCTGTCAATATTTTTTACTTTCATAAGTGCATAAAAATACTTGAAAGTACGCATAAGTGCAACCGTCGAACTGTCGCGGACAGAGCATTATGCGAGAAAGACAATATCTTAACATTAAAGAAAATGTTTTGAAAAAAATAATCTGTACCTTTGTATAAGATAAGCTGCGTTCGGGAAACTGAGAACAAGTTCTCTTTCCACTCACTGGCATTATCTTTGTATAAGATAAGCGACGCGCGGGAAAGAAAGGGAAAGTGGCACATCCACACCATGTCACCAAGCATGTGCCGGTAAAACGTGCAGGAGACCGCCATCATGTTTTCCCGAAACAGAAAAGAACACACATAAAAACATAAGGATATGAAAGAGAAACTGCTGTTATACCTTTTCCTGACTGTGGGACTCATGAGCATGAAAGCCGGAGACACCACCTCAGTGTCCATCACCGGATACGTGAAAGACGAGGCAGGACGTGGCATAAAGGGCGTAGTGGTGAACAACGGCATCAACTTCACCACAACAGACAGAAAAGGGGCATGGACCCTGCCGACAGACACACTCGCATGCAGATTCATCAGCATAAGCACACCGTCCGGATACGCGCTTCCGGCTGCCAACGGACTGGCACACGGTTTTTATAAAGACGTGCGGGCGGCTATGAGTGATGAGCAGAACGTGTTTGTGTTGCACCGGCGCGAAAAACCCGCGACGCGCTTCCACTACATCGCCATATCCGATCCGCAAGTACGGACTCACGACGACATGAAACGCTGGACGACCGAGACGATGAGGGACATCATGCACAGCGCAGACTCGCTAAGGCGAACAGGAGAGGTTGTGGCGGTGACGCTGGGCGACCTCGTATTCGACAACATGACCTTTCTCAGCAAGTTCGCCACGACCATGCTCAACGACCGGATGACCGTTTTCCAATGCATCGGCAACCACGACTTCAACAAGGCGTATGCCGGAGCGGCAAACATGCAGCCCGGGGCGACGCGCTATGCCGAACAGAACTTCTGCCGACAGTTCGGACCACTCAACTATTCGTTCAACATAGGCAAGGCTCATGTGGTGACAATAAACAATATCAGCTACAGAGGAAGCCACAAATATGAGGAGACTATCATGCCTGCCGACATGGAATGGCTGAAGAAAGACCTCAGCTACGTGCCCGACAGCGCGCTCATCCTGATAAACATGCACGCTCCGGCATGGAACACCAACGAGAAGCAGGACAACATAACAAATGCCGAAGAGCTGAAGGAGGTGCTTGCCGGACGCAACGTGCACGTGTTCTGCGGGCACACTCATTTCTACGAGAACGTGGAGGTGACCGAACGACTCTACCAGCACAACATCGGAGCCGCGTGCGGAGCATGGTGGACAAGCAACATGAACCGCTGCGGAGCACCCAACGGCTATCTGATAGCCGACATCAGCGGGACAGCCATAAAATGGAGCTACAAGGCGACAAACCGCCCGACTGATTACCAGATGCGGCTTTACAAGCCAGGCGAGTTCCGCACGCAGAGCAAATATGTAGTTGCCAACATATGGGACTGGGACCCTCATTGCCGCGTGGCATGGTATCAGGACGGCAAGTACATGGGGCGCATGGAACAGACCAGCGACGACGATGAGATGTTCATGCGCACAAAACCTCTGCCCGCACAGATGTGCAAGACGGGACACCTCTTCAGGGCAAAGCCCAACGGAAGATACAAGACCATAAAGGTGGTCTTCACCAACCGGTTCGGCAGGAAATACTCACAGACCATCGTGAACGAGGGAAGGCGTCCGGCTATAACCGACTATGACATAAAACAGAAAAAGCCGGTCAACGCAGGGACACGTCCGTATAAGAAGTATTAAACCCAAATCGGTCATTAGAATGCTGATTGTACATTTAAGGTTTATTGTCAGCTCTTCATCCTTCTTCCGTGCTGCTGCTGTCAGCCGGATTGTATTAAGCTTTATCAAAGATGTAGCGGACTACATCAATAAAAAGCTGTCACTGGATTCTACGTACTACGTAATGACACATCCTATCCACTATCAATACTTCACGATAACGATTCCACGTCATTGAATCAACATCAGCTTTATGTTTCTCATATAATATATTAAATTCCTCCTCTGCTTCCTTGTCCATATGCATATAATGTTTTATAATGATAAGAAACATTTTCATATGCGGATTCCCTTTGGCACTCTTCATCAATAAGGATTCCATATTCAAAATCCTGCGGTAGTAACCGTAAGCCTTAATACTGTCACCAATACCGTCATAAGTCTTACCCACATTAAACAGAACACTGGCAATTTCCTCAACATTGTCTGTTATATGCAGATATCTCTCATAAGTTCTGATAGCTTCCATCTTCCTATTCAGATTAATCAGACAATTTGCCTTGTTAAAGTAAGGAGTAATCAAAGTGGAATCGGTAGCTATAGCCTTGTCTAACAATTCAAGAGCCATCTCCAGTGTGTCCGGAACTAAAGTCATCATCAGTTCCACTCCCTTGTCGTTAAGCTCTATCGCCCGCTGACGTTTGTCTTTACATCCTCATGCCAGAACGATGACAAAGACAATGGGTAGGAGGCATTTGATTATATCAGTTTTCATCATATAAATTTAAATTTACAACATTTTACAATGCAGTCACAAGAAGCCTTTTCAGCACAGGCTCAGTGAAGAATGATTACAGGAAATGTCATTATTGGGAGTCTATCTCGCGCAATACCGCCACGGCATCACCCACAGTCCTTACGCCAGTGACAATCATTATGTGCTTGCCTGAGATTTCTTTCAGATTGCAGCGTCGCGGATTGCCTGCAATGTAACGCAGCACCTTGTCGAAAGCCCGGCTCTTGTAGTAGGCGCTTGACGTGTTGGAGACAAACTGCATACGCATGCTGTCCTGCTTCAGTATGAGCTTCTCACATCCGAGACGCTTGCCGAGACGCCTCAGCGGCACCACATGCAGGAGTTCCTCTCCCTCATGCGGCACAGGACCGAAACGGTCGATGAGTCTCTTCCGGTAGTCGTCCAGCTCGCGGTCGTCGGCGATGTTGTCCAGCTCGCGGTAGAGAAGCATACGCTCGCTGCTGCCCGGTACGTAGGTGTCGGGGAAATACATCTCAAGGTCGCTCTCCACGGCGCAGTCCTCCACAAAGTCGTCACCGGTGAGCTGTCTGCCTCCGGCAATCTCCTCGGCATACATGTCGGCGAACTCGTCGTTCTTCAGTTCGGTGACCGCCTGATTGAGAATCTTCTGATAGGTCTCATAGCCGAGGTCTTCCATAAATCCGCTCTGCTCGGCTCCAAGCAGATTGCCAGCACCGCGTATGTCAAGGTCCTGCATGGCAAGATTGAATCCACTGCCGAGGTCGGAGAATGTCTCGAGAGCCTCAAGTCGGCGGCGCGCCTCCGGTGTCAGCACCGACTTGGGAGGCGCGAGCAGGTAGCAGAACGCCTTGCGGTTGGAGCGTCCCACCCTGCCCCGCATCTGGTGAAGGTCTGACAGACCGAAGCGGTGGGCGTCGTTTATTATTATCGTGTTGGCATTGGATATGTCGATGCCGTTCTCCACGATTGTGGTGGAGAGCAGCACGTCGTAGTCGTAGTTCATGAATCCCATGAGAATCTTCTCCAGCTCGTCGGGGTTCATCTGTCCGTGTCCTATCGCCACACGTGCGTCAGGCACATATTTGTGTATGAGGTTGGCTATTTCCGGCAGGTTTGATATGCGGTCGTTGACGAAATAAACCTGTCCGTTGCGGCTCATCTCGAAGTTTATGGCGTCGGCTATTATCTCATGCCCGTAAGTGGCAAGCTCTGTCTGTATGGGATAACGGTTGGGAGGCGGTGTGCGCATGATGCTCATGTCGCGCGCTCCCATGAGCGAGAACTGCAGGGTGCGCGGAATGGGTGTGGCAGACATTGTGAGCGTGTCCACATTGGTCTTGAGCTTGCGCAGCTTCTCCTTGGTAGACACTCCGAACTTCTGTTCCTCATCTATGATAAGCAGTCCGAGGTCGTGCCACTCCACCGATTTGCCTATAAGCTTGTGTGTTCCCACAAGTATGTCTATCTTTCCAGCCTTCAGGTCTTCTGTCACCTGACGTGTCTGTTTTGCCGAACGCGCACGCGAGAGATAGTCAACGCGCACAGGAAGCCCTTGCAGGCGGTCGCGGAAGGTCTGATAATGCTGGAAAGCCAGAACCGTGGTAGGCACGAGCACTGCTACCTGCTTGCTGTCGCATGCCGCCTTGAAAGCGGCGCGCACTGCCACCTCGGTCTTGCCGAAACCTACATCTCCGCACACCAGACGGTCCATGGGACGCGGACTCTCCATGTCTGCCTTTACCTCCTGCGTCGCCTTTATCTGGTCGGGAGTATCCTCATACAGGAAACTTGCCTCAAGCTCATGCTGCATGAACGTGTCAGGACTGAACGCAAAGCCTTTCTCATGACGGCGTTTGGCATAGAGCTTTATCAGATCGCGCGCTATGTCTTTTATTCGTTTCTTGGTACGTTCTTTCAGACGTTCCCACGCTCCGGTGCCGAGGGTGCTCAGGCGTGGAGGGTCTCCGGCTCCGTTGCGACGGTATTTTGATATTTTGTAAAGCGAGTGTATAGACACATCCACAATGTCGCCGCGCTGATAGATGATGCGTATTGCCTCCTTGTATGTGTCTCCGGCAGGCACTCTGACAAGTCCCCCGAACTTGCCTATGCCGAAGTCCACATGCACGATGAAGTCGCCCGGCTCCATTTCCTGAAGCTCTTTCATAGTGAGAGCCATCTTGCCGGAGCGCGCCGTGTCGCTGCGCAGGCTGTACTTGTGGAAGCGGTCGAATATCTGATGGTCGGTGAAGAAGCATGCGCGCAGGTCGTTGTCGGCGAAGCCCTCGTGCAGTGTCCTGTCCACCGGTTCGAACTTTATGTCATAGTCACGCGCCTTTATCTCGTCGCTGTCGAAGATGTCGCGCAGACGCTTTGTCTGTTTCTCGCTGTCGGCAAGGATATAGAGCTTGTAGCCCATAAGGCGGTAGTCTTCGAGAGAACGTGTGAGAAGATCGAAGTTTTTGTGGAAAAGCGGTTGCGGAGTGATGTTGAACGAGATGGTGGCATCAGGCGTGCCCGTGGCGTTATGACCTATCTCTATGCGGCGGAAGGATGACATCTCCTCTGAGAAACGCGTACCGCTGACAAGCTGGTTGTCGCGACGCATGTCGCGCATTATCTCAGCCTGCTCCGCCTCGGTGGCTCCCTCGAGCCGCTCGGTCATTGCCTGCGACGAGAAACCCTCCTGATATATACGCCCGACAGTCTCGCGCAGATAAAGCATATCCTTAACGACAAGAAGCGTGTCGGGGGGAAGAAACGAGGTGAAAGGCATTTTTTCGTCTGCCGTGCGTGTCAGTTCGGGCACAATCTCTACGGTGTCGCGTCTGTCGCGCGACAGCTGGTCCTGCACTTCAAACGTGCGTATTGTTTCTATCTCATTACCGAAGAAATCAATACGGAAGGGCCATTCCGAACTGAAGGAATAGACATCCATTATGCTGCCGCGTACGGCGAACTGTCCCGGCTCATAGACATAATCGACTTCAGAAAAGCCGAACTCACGCAGCATGCGCTGTATCTCGACAAGGTCGACGGTCTGTCCGGCAGTAAGAGTAAGCGTGCGCTCGTCGAGCCGTGTCTTGGAGACGACAAGCTCGCTCACGGCTTCCGGACAGCTGACGATGTATAACGAAGTCCTCTTCCCTTCCTTCCGACGCGACAGACGGCTGAGCACCTCAGTGCGCAATATCTCGTTTGCAGCGTCGCGCTGACCGTATTTCACCGCACGCCTATAGGAGGACGGAAAGAAAAGCACGTCGTCCTGCCCCATTATCTGCGTGAGGTCATGATAGAAATAGCCTGCCTCGTCAGCATCCTGAAGGATGAACACTACTGTCTTGCGGAGTTTCTCTGCTATGGCTGAAAACAAAACGGGAGCAGCCGAAGCCGAAAGTCCCTGTAGGAAAAGCGTACGTACAGAGTCGCCCGACAAAGCCTGAAGCACGGCACCGCACTGCGGCAATGCGCCGTATACTGACTTTATATCGTTTATCTTCATTATTCTGCTATCTTCGGATATTTTCTGAACCAGCCGTCCCAGCGCAGACGCATCACGCCGAAGAAAGCCTCGCCGAAGATTCCTCCGCTCATCTTGCTCGTCCCCTCACGGCGATTCACAAAAACGACCGGCACCTCTTTTATCCTGAAACCTATCTTATACGCCGTATATTTCATCTCAATCTGAAATCCGTATCCCTTGAAGCGCACCTCATCGAGCGGTATTGTCTGGAGCACACGACGGCGGTAGCACTTGAAGCCTGCTGTGGTGTCGTGCACCTTGAAACCTGTGACGAAACGCACATAGCGTGACGCGAAATAGCTCATGAGCACACGGCTTATAGGCCAGTTAACGACATTGACACCGCTAACGTAGCGCGAACCGATGGCAAGATCGTAGCCCTCATCGTGGCACGCGGCATAAAGGCGCGGCAAATCGGCAGGGTCATGGCTGAAATCGGCATCCATCTCAAAGATGTATTCGTAGTCGTGACGCAGTGCCCATTTGAATCCTGTGATATAAGCAGTGCCCAGTCCGAGCTTTCCGGAACGCTCAATGATGAAAAGGCGGTCGGAAAACTCTCCATCCATAAGCCGCCTGACGATTGTCCCAGTGCCGTCCGGACTGCCGTCATCTATAACAAGTATATGGAAGAATTTCTCAAGAGCGAATATCGCCCTGATTATTTTCTCGATGTTCTCTTTCTCGTTGTATGTGGGTATAATTATTACACTGTCACTGTGACTCATCCTAATATCCTTCTTGTTGACACTGCAAACTTACACAAAAAAAACCATAGTATGTGGCTGTAGCGTCATAAAATAAGTTTATATTATGAAATAAACTGTGCGTCACCAAGGCTTTTACCGCCAGTCGGGTCACTGATCAGGATTCTCCACCGTGCCCTGATACTCCGGCACAAGTCCTGACATCACGGCATCATAGCTTGTCTCTTCCGCGTGGCGTATGTTTTCCGGTCCCTGCCCCATCGGCATGATTGGCTTATGAATGGTCAGACGTAAGGAATGGCGGCGGACCCATTTCATGTCGCGGGTGCGGGGCATGACGTTGAACGAACCGTTGATGGTGAGAGGCACGACAGGCAGCTGCAGCTCATCGGCTAGCATGAACGCACCACGGCGGAACACGCCCATATGACCGGTGAACGTGCGCGCTCCTTCCGGAAATACAACGAGCGACATGCCGTCCTTAAGAGTGTCGCGCGCCTTGTCGTAGGTCTCGCGTATCTTGCTCGGACCGCGTTTGTCCACAAATATGTGGTGTGCAGCCTCGCACGCCTTTCCTACAAACGGCACGCTGCGCAACTGGCGTTTCATCATCCACTTGAAATTACGTCCGAGAAATCCGTAAATGAGAAAGATGTCAAACGCTCCCTGATGATTGGAAACGAACACATAAGAACTGTTCTTGTCGAGATTCTCACGTCCTTCCACCTTAACCGGAAGAAGCAAGATGCGGACAATGAACCACGACCACCACTTTCCGGGATAATAGCCCCAGAAATGTCCGTTACCGACATGACATCCTATAATCACCGTAACAGCAGTAAGCACTGTAAGAACTGCGATAAGGGGAAGTGCGACGCACAGCTGATAGACTCGATATAAATACTTCATGTATGACTTTATTGTTTACTTTATTTTATGCAAAGTTAAAACAACTATTTCGGGAGTGACCCCGAACCGGAACGGCACCAGACCGCCTACGCCTGTAGATACGTACAGGAAATGGTTGCCTTCACGGTATAGTCCGCTGTCCTCTGTGCCTGAAAGCTGCGTGGGACGATAGCCGAACATGCTTATCTGTCCGCCATGTGTGTGACCGCTGAGTGTGAGGCGTACATCCGAACATGGCAATATGTAACGTCGCCATGCGGAAGGGTCGTGCTGGAGAAGCACTATGAAGGCGTCAGACGATACTCCTGCAAGCGTCTTTTTAAGGTCGGATTTTTTAGGGAAAGGGGCTTTGCCTCCGTTTTCCTCACCTGCAATGACGATGGAGTCGGAACCGCGGCGTATAACTCTGTGCTCGTTCATAAGAAGCGTCCAGCCATAACCGCGCTCAAGAGCGATGAGCCTGCGCTCGTTGGCATTGCAGACAGAAGTATCGGCTTTCACATATAAGCTGTAGTCATGATTGCCGAGCACAGAGAATACTCCGTCTTTTGCCTTCAGCGAAGACAATTCTCTGCCATAATGGCGGAGTTCGTCCGGCAGCATATTCTGCAAGTCACCGGTAAAGACCACAGCGTCGGCATCAAGCGAGTTGATGGTCTCCGTAGTGCGTTCGAGGACCTCCGCCTCTACAGAACCGGCGTGGAGGTCGGTGAACTGCACTATCCTGTATCCGTCGAAAGCCGGAGGAAGATCGTCGAAATAGAGACTGACATGTCTGACAGTGAACTTGCGGACACCTACAGTGGAACCGTAGATGAGCATGTATAAAGAGAAAAGCACGAGCACTATGCCAACGAAGTTGCCCCAGTTGCGCCTAAGCGAGAACAGCCGCCGCAAAAGAAGCCCGACGGATGAGCATGTGACAAACAGCAGTTTGGGCACTATGACAAGACCGCACATGAACAGATAGACATTGAGCCACATCATATTGCCAGGTGCGAAATCTCTTATGAGCGAGAGACCGACTGTATATGCCGTCATGATTATGCCCGGAACCCACCACAACATATGCTGGAAGACTCCGAGATCGGTACGGTGTCGCAGATAGCGGACATACAAGTAGACATCTGGCAACACTATTGCCAATACAATAAATATATATATCCTGGCTATCACTATAAAATCACTTTTATATAATCAACACTTCTTACATATCACAAACAGGCTGAAAGAAAACGGCGCATCATCCTTACCGGTATGCCGCGGCGTAACGCATAGTCGCGCAACTGGTCTTCACCAATGTGTCCGACATCAAAGTAGACAGCCTTGGGATGTGCCAGCATCAGACCCGATACAGACGCATGAGGCTGCATAGCTCCGCTTTCGGTCAGACGTATTCCTATCTTAGGCATATCGACAAGTTCTGACAGAATGAAATTCAGACTCATGTCCGGCATTGAAGGATAGCCCACCGCAGGGCGTATTCCGCAATATCCGGCATTCAGCATCTCACTGACGGACAGATTCTCATGCTCTGCATATCCCCAGTAACGACGCCTCACGTCTTCGTGCAGTTTCTCTGCCGTTGCCTCAGCAAGACGGTCAGCCAACGTCTGCGACATCATTTTCAGATAGTCGTCATCGCCATGATATTTCTCCATTCCGGCATCGACAGATGTAGCGAAAACACCTATTCTGTCTGATACTCCGGACGACAGAGGACGGATAAAGTCTGCCATACACAGGTTAGGTTCACCATCCGCCTTACGGTTTTGCTGCCTCAGGAAAGGAAGGCGTACTCTGTTTATTATGATGTCATCTCCGTCACTGTTGGCAGGGAACAGACCGAAAACGGCATGCGTGTGATAAAGATCACCCAAAGCAGCAAGTATCGTCTCCGCCTCTGAGCGCAATGCAGCCTTCTCACTTGCCGGTTTACCGGACAGTCCCCACGCATGATAGAAATAAACCCAGTTTATGTAGGGTCTGACATCGTTTATATTATATTCAAACAATGCTGTCATCTGAACATCACCTGTTCACCGCGAATGTTGTCATAGAACGTTCCGTCATCGTAGACAACCTGTCCGTTACAGATTGTCTTCACCACACGCCAGTCGTATGTATGCCCTTCCATCGGACTCCATCCGCACTTGCTTCTGACCGTATCACCGGTCACAGTCCACCTGCGGTCGCGACCGACGAGCACGATATCGGCTTTATAACCCTTGCGCAGATAACCTCTGCCTCTCACCTCGAATATATCCGCCGGATTATGACACATCAGCCTGACAAGCCGTTCCATGTCCAGCACACCATTATCGACAAGTTCAAGCATCGTGACAAGCGAGAACTGAATCATCGGCATACCTGATGCGGCACGCGCACATCCGCCCTCCTTGTCTTTGAGAAGATGCGGAGCATGATCAGTACCTACGGTGGATATGGCTCCTGAAGAGAGGGCTTTGCGCAGCTCGCTGCGGTCGTATGCGGTCTTTACAGCCGGATTGCACTTTATCCTTGTGCCAAGACGGGCATAGTCCTCATCGCTGAAGAACAGATGGGCAATGACTGCCTCGGCAGTGATGTTGCCGTCATGACCGAACAGTTCAAGCTCTTTCGCCGTACTGACATGAGCCACGTGCAGCCGTGTGCCGTAAGTACGCGCCATCCGGACGGCACGTGATGACGAGGCGTAACATGCCTCCTCGCTGCGGATAAGCGGATGCAGAGCCACATCAGGATCATCGCCGTAGCGCGACTTTGCCTCAGTCATATTGGCATTTATCATGCCGGTATCCTCACAATGCACCATTACCGGCATTGTGGCATTACTGAATATCTTGCGTAAAGAGTCGTCGCTGTCAACGAGCATATTGCCTGTACTTGCCCCCATAAACAGTTTCACACCCGGCATCACATGGCGGTCGAGCGTCTGCAATGCATCTGCATTGCTGTTGGTAGCCCCGAAGAAGAAACTGTAGTTCACATGGCTTTTCTCCCTCGCAATTCTGAACTTAGCGTCGAGAGCATCAACAGATGTCGTCTGAGGCACAGTGTTGGGCATATCAAAAAACGTCGTGACCCCTCCGTATGCCGCAGCCTCGCTTTCCGTACCAATGTCAGCCTTTGCAGTAAGACCCGGTTCGCGGAAATGCACATGGCTATCTATCACCCCGGGCAAGACAAAAAGCCCTGTGGCATCTATCTTCCTATCATAGTTGCCACAGGGAATTTCCTTACCTTCTATTATCTCGGCAATAACATCGTTCTCCATCACCAGCGAGCCATAATGGCTCCTGTCTTCGTTAACGATTATGCCGCCATATATCAGTGTTTTCATTTTTTGTCTGCCGGTTTAGCCAGTTCGTTGGGTGTAGGAGCCGCGTCCGGCGCAGGCGTTTCAGACACGGCAGCCTCTGCCTCAGGCGCGTCCTTCATACCGTTCATTATCGCCTGGTTTTCCTGAGCCTTGCGATAATAGTCCTTTACATACGCATCATTCTTGAACTTGTCGGTTGCCTTGCTCATGATGTCCTCTATCCACGGAGTCAGTTCCGGATAACGCTGTCCGGCAGTGACCATGAAGAACACACCCGGTCCAAGCACATTGTTGAAGTTCTCTGTCACAAATGTGGTGATAAGCTTGTCTTCCTGCACAGAAAGTTTCTGCGCCTCTACCATCAGCTTCGCATTTACCTCATCCATGTCCTTGCCGTCCATTATCGCCCTGTCGTGCGTATGGAGCAGTTCGGCTTTCTGGTTATTGAGCTGGCTGTATTTGCTGAAAAACTTGAAAAGTTCGTCATTGAGTGGTGTTCCGCTGACAGTCTGCTGTGTGGTGTTCAGCTTTATTGTTATATCTCCGTCTTCAAGAACAAGCGGCAAAATGCTTTCCTCATCCATAAAGATGTTTGCCATACACACAGAATCGAACGTTCCAGAGAATCTGAACTGCCCGTGCACCACATCGCATGAGTCAAGACTCTTGAATTCGTTGTCTTTAAGGACTTTCAGATAAAGCATCCTTCCATCCAGTGTAGAAACATTTGATGTGCCTTGAATATCGTATGTGTTCGCACAAGAAGAAAAAAGCACAATAAATAAAAAGTAAGATATCAATTTGTTCATAGAATCAGCGGTTTTACATCTGCGGAATCAAAGATAATATGTATTATTGAAGTTCAAGTTTTTTTTTACTCTATTTAAATGATATAGGTTATCTTTTATAGATTTTTTTCAGCATACTGTCATTCTTTGGATAACTCTGCAGAAATGCGGTGCATTGTATATATCTCAAGGACAGCCGCCACAAGGAGAAGCAACACCCACTTGTTGAACACATACTGGAAATACGCCACATAGTTTGTGAATACCTGTTGCATGAACCTGTATGCATTATCAACCATAAGAATACCGGACAATACAAAGAATATGTCTGCCGTTGTCATTATTTTCTTGAGCCTCCTCACAGTGATATTATTGCCTTCATATGTCTGCATCATCTGCATTGTAGCGAACATCACAGCACCTGCAAGATATATCCAGCACATTACTTCCTGCTGCCACATAAAGGCGAAGCATCCTGCTCCAACCACCATCAGCACTCCTCCGACAAGGAATATTATATTCTGAGTCCTACTCAACTGTTTCATCGTTATCTGTTTCCGGTTTACTGTCATCGCTCAGCACATATATGTCCTCATCGTCGGCTTTCATGAAATAACGCTCGCGGGCAATTTTCTCAAAGGCTTCCGGATTTGTCCTCAGCTCTCTGAGCTGTTTTGAGTCAGACTCGTATATGGAGCGGTATTTCTCAATCTCCGCATTCATATCGCTTATCTGCAATTCGAGCTGTACCCTCCTGACGAAACTGTTCTCGTCAAGAAAGCCCACGACCAACACTCCCACTACTATCGTAATGACATATTTATAGTGTCCGATGAGATTGATTATTGGTACTAAACGTTTCATTAATGATTATTTGGATGCAAACTTAATTAAAAAAAATCATTTTTGACCAGTTATGATGTAAAAAAAAACATAACTTTACATAAAACGGTTATATATATAATATGTATAAGCTGCCTTTCCAAATTAACCGATATTATAACGGTTCTCAGATGTAATCCATATCTATAGCATCAGATTATAAAGAATCAGTTATTTATTTTTCCTCTTCTGATTTGGCATAATATCGTATACTGTACAATATCTGCGAATATAGAAAAAACAACACTTTTTAATTTGCAATGCGCCAGCCTTTCACTATCTTTGCATAAGATAAGCGGCGGTTCGACAATAAAAAGCAAGTCAGCACTGCGACAGCCAGCATCGCATTTGCACTGAATGAATACAATAAAAAAACATAATACGACATATAAAAACAAATAAAATATTTTCACTAACCGTATGGAAGAATACATTGTTTCGGCAAGAAAATACAGACCGGCAACGTTTGACTCGGTTGTAGGGCAATCCGCTCTCACCACAACTTTGAAAAACGCGGTAAAGAGCGGTAAGCTTGCACACGCCTACCTGTTCTGCGGTCCGAGAGGTGTCGGCAAGACCACATGTGCCAGAATATTCGCCAAGGCAATAAACTGCATGCACCCCACCGCCGAAGGAGAGGCTTGCAACGAGTGCGAGAGTTGCCGTGCCTTCAACGAACAGAGATCGTATAACATCTTCGAACTTGACGCCGCGAGCAACAACTCTGTGGAAAACATCAAGTCGCTTATGGACCAGACACGGATACCGCCGCAGGTGGGACGATACAAGGTGTTCATCATAGACGAGGTGCACATGCTGTCCACCGCAGCGTTCAACGCATTTCTGAAGACCCTTGAGGAACCTCCAGCACATGTGATATTCATTCTTGCCACAACAGAGAAGCACAAGATTCTGCCTACAATTATCTCCAGATGCCAGATATACGACTTTGAACGGATGACCGTACAGAACACCATCGACCATCTGAAAATGGTGGCTGAGAAGGAAGGCATAACTTATGAGGAGGAAGCTCTTGCACTCATAGCAGAGAAAGCGGACGGAGGCATGCGCGACGCACTGTCGATATTCGACCAGGCAGCGAGCTACAGTCAGGGCAACATTACATATCAGAAGATAATAGAAGACCTCAATGAGCTTGACTCCGACAACTATTTCCGCATCACCGACCTTGCTTTCGAGAACAAGGTGACAGACATAATGATGCTGCTCAACTCCATAATTGCCAAAGGATTTGACGGAGGCAACCTCATAACAGGTCTTGCCGCACACATGCGCAACGTGCTTATGGCTAAGGACAAGCAGACTGTCACTCTGCTCGAAGTAAGCGAGAAGCAGCGACAGAAATACGTGGAACAGGCGGCAAAATGTCCGGTGAAATTCCTATACAAGGCACTGAAGATAATGAACGAGTGTGACATCAACTACCGTCAGAGCAGCAACAAACGGCTGCTTGTAGAACTGACACTCATACAGGTGGCACAAATAACGCAGCCCGATGACGACACGCCGGGCGCGGGGCGTAGCCCCAAGCGACTGAAATCCCTGTTTAAGAACATTGTCATGTCCCGTCCAAAAGCGGCTCAGCAGGTGGCTGTGGCGGGGAAAAAGCTCAGTTATAAGACAGAACGGACTGCTGAAGCGGCTACCATTGCCAGTGAGCCGACAGCGGAAGAGTCTGTCAAACCGAATCCGATGACAAAAAAACTGAAGCTTGACAACATCGGAATAACTTTTGCCGGAATAAAAAAAGCGGAAACCGAAATAAAAGCCGTAAAGGAACCGGAGGTAAAAAACAAAGACGAGAACGAGACTTTCGACCAGGACTTTCTCGAACTGCAATGGCTATCCATGTGCAAGCGGATGCCGCCAAAGATGGTAGGTCTTGCGTCACGCATGCGCAACATGACACCACGCATCACCAGACATCCCAACATTGAGCTTACTGTAGACAATCAGAACCTGCTCGATCAGGTGAATGAGATAAAAGGGCGGATACGCGCTACGCTGGCAGAGGCCCTGCACAACGGAAACATACAGATAGAGCTGAAGCTGGCAAAGGCTGAGGAGGTCGGTCCGATGCTCACACCTAAAGAGATGTTCGATGAAATGAGAAAGAAAAACCCCATCGTCGACAAAATGTGCGCCACACTCAATCTTGAGCTTGCCTGACAAACAGCCAACATGATAAAAGACAGCAGAAACGACGCAACGACGCATACGTTTCTGCTGTCTTTCTCATATTATATCGTACAAACACCATACATAAACAGCAGGTGTTTTCCTTGTCTCCACATAAAAATCGGGCATTGGCAAGCCAATCATAAAATCCACATTTTATTGCCAGCCACTCATTTCCCCGGCTCTCTGCTGCCGTCATATTGTTTTAAATGTTCTCCCGATGTTGTCATCCACATCTACGATAAAAGCAGAAACAATTCTGTATGACAGCAGCACAATATATATATCAAGCCTGATGATTCTGTTTAAATGAGCGGCATACCTGCCTCACGGCACTCTTCACGCATATCCTCAGGCCATATGCTTGCCTGTATCTCACCTATGTGAGCCTTGTGAAGCAGCAGCATGCACAGACGGCTCTGCCCTATACCGCCGCCAATGCTGAGCGGCAGTTTCCCGCCAAGCAGCTGACGGTGGAAATACAATTGCGCTCTGTCCTCCTTGCCTTCAAGAGCAAGCTGGCGCAGCAACGCCTCCCTGTCTACTCTTATTCCCATTGAAGACAATTCAAAAGAACGGCCCAACAGCGGATACCATATCAGTATGTCACCATTCAGACCGGCATGTCTGTCGTCTGTAGGTGTAGACCAGTCGTCGTAGTCGGGTGCGCGTCCGTCGTGCTTCTTCCCGTCCGACAGTTTTCCGCCTATACCCATAAGGAACACCGCACCATATTTCCTGCATATCTCATCCTCTCGTTCCTTCGGAGAAAGAGACGGATACATTCCGAGCAAATCCTCACTATGTATGAAGTGTATCTTCTCCGGCAGAAACGGTTTCAGCTCCGGATAGGTCTCACACGTGAGATACTCTGTGCGTAGGATGGCTGAATAAATGCGCTCCACCACATTCTTCAGATACCCGACATTGCGCTGGCAGGATGTTATCACAGCTTCCCAGTCCCACTGGTCCACATAAAGCGAGTGCAGGTTGTCCAGTTCCTCATCCGCGCGTATGGCATTCATGTCGGTATAGATTCCGTATCCCGGCTCTATGCCATATTCCGCCAGAGTGAGCCGTTTCCACTTTGCCAGCGAGTGGACCACCTCTGCCTCCGCCTCACCAAGATCCTTTATGTGGAACGTGACAGGACGTTCCACTCCGTTCAAATCGTCGTTTATTCCGAGACCTTTCAAGACGAAGAGCGGTGCTGTGACACGGCTGAGGCGCAACTCGGTAGAAAGATTCTCTTGAAAAAAATCCTTTATAAGTTTTATCCCCTGTTCCGTGCGTTTCATATCAAGCAGTGCCTTATATCCTTCAGGCTTTATCAGTTTGCTCATATATATCCGTTTTTACATTAACAGATGCAAAGATAAATAATAAAAACCGAAATATAGAAAGAAAACTATAGAAATTTAATTACAAAATGACACATCACCAATACAATCAATTACACGATTACCGCTGGCGGTTACCTCTTTTCCACACAAACATACAAAGACGACAACTGTCTGTCATGAATTGTTGAAGACCTTGCTACATTCACATAAATCCAATAATCATTATTTTGTTAATATTAATGTAATATGCGCTTATTCAATATATTAAATAACTATCTTTGCATAAGATAAGCTGCACTCGGCAATATAAGAGCAAGCTCTAATTACGCTCGTTTGCATTATCTTTGAATAAGATAAGCTGCACTCGGCAATGTAAGAGCAAGCTCTCATTGCACTCGTTTGCATTATCTTTGAATAAGATAAGCTGCACTCGGCAATATAAGAGCAAGCTCTCATTGCACTCGTTTGCATTATCTTTGCACATAAATATATTTTACTCATCATAATATGGTTTCAGACTTGGCAAATACCAGAACGGACACGCAACCCGACAATACACTCCGCGTACTTGTTGTAGACATAGTAGCCAGCACACCGACATTCGTATACTCACACGTGAAAATAATCTCGGGTGATGTAATACTGGTCAACGACATGAAAGACTGGCTGAGCAGACACCGCGACAGCGCATGGGCGAGATTAACATTGCCATTGTGGAGGATGGCTTACAGTTTGAGACGGCGCACAAGAAACGGTCTCTCTCCTTACGACAGGTTGCTCGCAAGATGGATACAGAAAGAACGTTTTGACGTGGTGTTTGCCGAATTCGGTCCTGCTGCGGCAGCCATGCTGTCAGTATGCAAGAAAGCCGGTGTGCCCTTAGTGCCGTGCTTCCATGGATATGACATCACTAAAAGGAAAGTGGTGGAACAGCATCAGGAAGGCTACCGGCAGCTCTTCGCATACGCTACGTCCGTCATCTCGGTAAGCCACTTCCTTTCCTACCGTCTGGTTAAGGCGGGCTGTCCGCCTGAGAAGCTGGTATACTCGCCATGTTTGCCGGAAGAATCTTTTTATGAGATACAGGGACAGTCAGACAGACCGCTCCTTGTGTTCTGCGGCAGATTTGTATACAAGAAATGTCCGCAAGCGTTATTATTGGCTTTTGCCCGTATATGCAAGCAACATCCGGAGGCACAGCTGATCATGGCAGGTTCAGGCGAGCTGTTGTATTACACCATGCAACTGTGCCGTTTTTTGGGAATAGACCGTCAGGTGGCATTTCCCGGACGAATCACTCAAGAGAAATTCCGCGAGCTGCTCATGCACGCCCGCGCCTATGTGCAGCATTCCATTACGGCACACGACGGTGACTCGGAAGGCTCACCCGTCGCCATCATGGAGGCACAGGCAGCAGGAGTGCCGGTCATCTCAACCAGACACAGTGACATTCCGACCATTGTAATCCATAACAAGACAGGATTTCTGGTTGAGGAGGGTGACATTGAGGGGATGGCACGACATATGGCATTCGTGCTCGAAAACCCGGATGCGGCACGCCAGCTTGGCATACTGGCTAAAGAGCACATGCTGCGAAAATACCCGAAAAGGAGTGAAGCCGACATCATTAACGACACTCTGCATCAGGCTGTACAAGCATACAGACATAATAGACACTGAATAGATTTATCGACATAACATACAATTTAACGAGACATGACACCCCAGATACTTGATGAACCAACGTCCGAAGCGCCTGCTTTTTCCATAATAATCCCGCATTATAACACATCCGGGCTGCTCCAACGCCTGCTTGACACCATCCCGTCACGCGACGACACGGAGATTATAGTGGTGGACGACGCAAGCCGGCAAGATGAGCTTAAGGCTGTCCGACAATGTTGCGGGAACAGGACACGGCAAGCGCGTCTCTTATGCCGAGACACAAACGGAGGAGGCGGTGCGGCACGAAACGACGCGATGAGAGCGGCGCGTGGGCGATGGCTGATGTTTGCTGATGCGGATGATTATTTTTTACCATCATTAGGCACGGTTCTTGACCGTTACGCATGTAATGAAACATACGACGCCGTGTTTTTACCTCCCATCGGAAAAGGGAGTCACAAAAGCACGGCGGACAAAGTGGCAGAACTGTGCATGAAATGGAAGTCCGATCCACAAAAATACGACAACAGGATGAGATACGGATTTGTGGGACCGTGGAGTAAAATGGTGAAAAGACAGTTCGCACAAGAGCAGGGGCTCTACTTCTACTCCACCAGAAAACAAAACGACTTTCCATTCAACATAATGCTGGGTAAAAACTTAAAACACTTCACCGTAGACGAGACACCGATATACTGTTGGGACAGGATTAATACAAGCACATCCGACCGGTACGACATGCAGGCATGCCGTGACTCACTATGGGTATATGCGCAAGCCATACATTATCTTAATGATATGGACACGGAGCATTTCAAAAGAATCTATATCCATTCGCTTTGCAAATACATTCTGATGCATCCGACATTAATCATCGAAGGTCTCGAGGAACTGCAGCAAATGGGATGTCCTCCGGAAAGAGCGTGCCGTCTCATAACCGATATCTGCATGAAGGAAAACGCCACGCTCTTGAAATATATTATAATCAGCACACCTTCGGAACGTCTGAAAGCAGAGTGTGTCAAGGCGTTGACAAAAGCAAACAACCATGGTCCTGCCGGATATTAGACATGTTGCATTAAAGCCGGATCTGCCATCATACTTTATCCAGATTCGGTTCTGCCACCATACAGGTTGGTCTCCGGACAACCGACAATTGTCTTACCTGAAACAAACATCCGGCAACCGGACAAAAAGAGTGTCCGACTCCGGATGTATATAAATTTAGATATTATTATATATGAAACAACTTTTTCTGTAAAGTATAAGTATACAAACAATACTGCCGGAAAGCAAATTGTCATAACACTGACATAAAAACATACTATGAATATCTGCATTCTGCCATACTTACAAATATGCAACTTAAAAACGCTCTCATTTATTCGGTTCACCGCATGTACCATACCGTGACGTGAAACAGCCTCTTTGGAGCTGCGAAAGAGCCTGTATCAGAGGCTGAAACGGTCTGTTTCGGACGCCCGAAAAGCCCGTTTGGCAACGCGCTGGAAATCAGACGGTTATCCATAGTGGCGTTCGTGAACACTGTTAACATAAAAATGTTAACGTAACAAGCGTCTTCCTGCGGTCGTCGCGAGTATGTGTCAATTGCCGATATTCATAAACAGATTATTCAATAGCCTGAAAATACCGGCACATAGGATTTTCCTGTGGGTTTGGGTCACTGAATAGTGGCTGTTATAATATTTTATCTTGAATCATTAGAACGCTGATTATACATATAAGGTTGATTGCCATCTCTTCATCCTTCTTCCACACTACTGCCGTCAGCTTGTATTCAGTTATTTCCAATGTCGCCCGCTACATCTTCGATAAAGCTGAATACAATCTGACTGACAGCAGCACGAAATAAGAATGGAAATCCAATGCCCTCTAAGCCGACTATATTGGTTATACAGATTAAAATCAATTAGTTTTAATAACGACAAACGTATCTGTAGGTTCAATGCCAAGAGTAAGTATATTGTATCTCTTTGGGTGTATTATTTCATTTGTGGTAATTATAAAAGGAGTAGGGGTATTATATGCAAAGCCATATGATTTTCCTGTCACAACATTTAAGACTGTCAGTCTATAAGTCCATGGTCCGAAAGTTTTGTGAATGATTTTGTAACTTCCAGTAAAATCGATTAAGTCGGGATAGCACCCATAAATATCACTGTTCTGTTTTAATAATGTGTCTTGAATGCATTTGTCTAACTCAGAGAAAGTGCGATATTTAGTGTTATTACAACTTACAGACAGCACACATATTACAAATGCGATAAATAATATATATTTCATATAGATTAACTTAAACGGTAAGAGAAGATAATTGATATGTCATGTTCAATCATTCTCTTCTCTCACCTTTATTCTATTTTTATTCACCCTCACCGCTTGACTTCACGGTACGCTCACCATCGGCATCATACCAATAGTTGGCGACAAAGCCGTTTTCATCACTTGCCAAGAGGCGGTTCTCTTCATCCCAACGATACTTCTTCTCGACAGCCTGCTCATCCTCCTTACCGTCTTTCTTCATATGGATTATATTCATTCTCTTTTGATTCCATTCTTATCTCCTCCTTTTTTTGGAGTATGGTTTTGTACATTACCACAAACTTGTATTTGCAACCGGCTCTCCCTCTGAAAAATTCGTAGATGCATAATACGGGTCATAGGGATCGTATCCTCCAGAGCCAGACATGATTGAAAATGATACATTCGTAACAACAACACTTGGGCATTCGTACTTTTTCTTTTTCATAAATTTATCCTTTAATCTTTTACCAAAAACTTTGTCAGCGGACGCAAGAAGAACGTTTTCGTTAAGCCAAATGAGCAGAGTCAAGCTTGCTTGAGCTATGCCATGGCGAGAAAAGGTGCGCGAAAGCGAACGTTTTCGATAAGCCAAATGAACAGAGGCAAGCTTGCTTGTACTATGTCATGGCGAGAAAAGGTGCGCGAAAGCGAACCTTTGTTCTTTGGTTTCCGGACGCCGACTTTTTATCTAAAACATGCAGACTGAACAAAAGACAGTCATAAAATGCAAGGGGGCAAATATACTCAAAAAGGAGAAACAGAATACAAAAAAGATTTAAAATTCATCGGTCTTAACAAATATTTATTCCCTTTGTTCAGAATAATAACAGTCAGAACGAATTACCTACCAACAGCTGAAAACATATACCTCATTATAATACTCTGATTAAATAAAAATTCATGCTATTGTCAGGCATACCGGCTTCTGCCTTTTATAGAATATTCAGCGGGCTACATCGGTGAAAACAAGATGGTGGCAGCAGCACGGAAGATTGATGAAGAAGTGAAATAAAGTGAAAGCATACAAGCGATGCTCTTACGGCAAATTAGCAATTAACGCAAGTACAGCCTAAGAGATGCCATCAACCCCACACTATCGCCATTCTTGTCAGAACAAAAACAAGGTAATATTTGTGCGTATCATTTTTTTTATATAATTTTGCACCAATCAAAAAGTAGGTCCCGTAGCTTAGCTGAATAGAGCGTCAGATTCCGGTTCTGAAGGTCTTGGGTTTGAATCCCAACGGGATCACTGCGGAGAAAGAGGTAAATCGCTTGATTTACCTCTTATTTTTATATTCATTCCTCAAAATACGCCATTCAGGCATCAGATTTCCAAATCCACGTTATATTATTTACCGTTTTTTCATCAAGTCACTGACCCAATTCTGTATGTTATCACGATTTTCTCCGTTCAACAACTTGCCGTCATGCCATTTCAACTCTGGATATGTATCCCTTAATTCTTTTACACTACCAGTTATTCCGCTTCCACCTGATGTGGCAAACGGAACGAGCATCTTACCTTTCAGGTCATGACTCTCGATGAATGTATTTATGATTCGCGGAGCCTGGTTCCACCAGATTGGATAGCCTATGAAAATAACATTGTAGGGAGAGACATCCAACTTTGTGTCTTTCAATGCCGGACGAGCCTGCGGATTGTTCATCTCTACAGAACTGCGCGATTGACTGTCGTTCCAGTCAAGGTCATCGGCGGTGTAGGCTTGTTGTGGAACAATCTCATACAATGTACCGCCAGTAATCTCAGCAATCGATTGTGCTGCTTTTTCTGTTGTACCAGTGGCGGAAAAGTATACGACTAATGTCTTACTATCGGTTTCCACAATCTTTTCTCCTTTGTTTTGGGCGCATGCGGCAAAGCTCATGGTCATTACCGTCGCCAGAGTCAATATAATATTATTCATAAATCGATTATTTTTAAAATGTCACTTGGCATATTCCTCTTTGATGACGCGCAGCGCCTTGATAGCGGCGGGGAAGCCGATGTATGGCAGGCACTGGATGACGGCGGCGGTCAGCGTTTCGGGCGAGTTGCCGGCGTTGATATTGCCGTGATAGTGCGAATGGAGCTGGCTCTCGGCTTCCAATGTGGTCAGTACGCAGTAGCCCAACAGCTCGCGCGTCTGCAAGTCGAGTGCGCCACGGCTGTATATCTCACCGAATAAATAATCTGTGAGGAACCGCTCCACATCCTTGCCCATATCACTGGGCAATTCCTCCATCACCGAGGCAATACCACCGGGATATTGCTTGTCCTGAATAGCCATGCCTGCCTCATGGCGTGTTTCCTCCGTCACCGTGCCTTGCTTTTCCAACGGCAGGGAGATGCCCCGTTCCTTAAAAACCTCGTTCACCGTAGCAACAGCGTTCAGCATCTTGGGGAAGCCTATGAACGGGGCGGTGAGATACATCACCTCGCGCAGTTCCTCCGGAGTGACGCCAACATTGAGTGCCGCACATGCATGAGCTTTCAGTTGCGGGAGTGTCTGCATCGTGGCGAGGGTGACGCAGGTGATCATTTCGCGTTGTTTCAACGTAAGGTTACCCGTCTGGAATATTTCACCAAAGATGAACTTCTGAAGAATGTCCATCATTTCCGGGTCTGTGCCCTGTCCGGTCAACGCTTCACCGCCGAACAGAGTGTGATAATTCTGCTTGCATACTTCGATTCTGTTCATTTTGTCTGTTGTTTGTGCCGTCGCAGACAGGCTTGCTGCCAGTGCGATGGCGATTATACCTATTACTTTTTTCATATTATTATCTCGTATTTAGTTCGTAATTCTGTCTCCTTTGACCTGCTCGGACAACCCTTTCAGTATCTCCACTTCGTTATCCTCCAAGGGTATGAATGCCTCTCCGCAAAGGAAATGGCGCAAGAGTTGTTGCGGTGTTACGTGATGGCGGTCTGCGATGAAGCACACCGCCTCGTCCGCGCACAATTCTTCGGGTAATTCTGTTTTCTGTTTCATTTTATTCTCATTTTTATCTGATGCAAAGTTACACCGGAACAAGGAGGAACGTTGTAACTATAAGTGGGGGAAGCGTACCATTTTTACTGAAATTACAGTCGGCGTAACCCATTGTCAGTTAAATATTTTATCTTTGTATTTGCCAAACAGAAAGAAACTATAAATGACATTTATATACGACATACGTCCGATTACAGACCAAGACATCCCGAAATTACTGGAATTGTTCCGTTCAACAGTCCTTACTGTCAATTCCAGGGATTACACAAAAGAGGAAACAGAAGATTGGGCTTCATGCGGAGACAGCATAGAACATTGGAAAGAACTACTTGCAAAGAACGATTTCATCGGTGCACTTGACAGACAAGGCAATATCATCGGCTTCTCCTCTATGGACTGCAATGGTCATCTGCACTCTATGTTTGTACATAAAAACTGGCAAGGGTGTGGAGTAGCGACACAGCTGCTTTCGGAGGTGGAAAAGGTGGCTCAGAAATATGGCGTGGACAAGATACATTCTGAAGTGAGTATAACTGCCCGCTCTTTCTTTGAGCAACATGGATATAGGACAATGAAGGAGCAAAAACAGAAAGCCAACCAACTTTTCCTAACAAATTACAAGATGGAAAAGGTTTTGAAATAGTATAATAAATAGAATTCTCCCCCCTTATGAGCAAGATACTTAAAGTACGAAATGTCAATGACTATGCCAGCTACGTTGGATGCAAAGAACAGCATCCGTTGGTAAGCGTCATCAACTATGACGAAGTGTCGCCCGTGCGTCACAGTCTGAACGATTACGGCGTGTACGGCATCTTCTTCCACGATGAGGCGGAGATAGACCTGGCATACGGCTGCGGCAAGTATGATTACAAGAAGGGTACGGTCATATGCGTGGCTCCAGGTCAGATAGGCGGCAAGGAGGACAACGGCGAGGAAGTGATGCTGACAGGCTGGGCGTTACTTTTTCACCCCGACATGTTGCACGGTTTCCCGCTGGAAAGGCGCATCAAGGAATATTCCTTCTTCGATTACCGCATCAACGAAGCCCTGCACATGACCGACGAGGAGCACGACATCCTCGCCTCCCTGATGCGCCAGATGCGTGAGGAACTCGCGGGAAAACCGGATGAGCTTCAAAACGCCATCCTCGTGGGCTACATCGAACTGACGCTAAACTTCTGCCAGCGTTTCTACAACCGCCAGTTCGTCACCCGAAAGATTGAGAACTCCGACATTCTCGTCCGCTTCGACCGCCTGCTCCGCGACTATTTCGAGGATAAACTCCAAATGACCCTCGGTCTGCCCACCGTACAGTATTGCGCCGACAAGCTGTGTATGTCGCCCAACTATTTCGGCGATGTCATCAAGAAGACGACCGGCGACACGGCGAGCAGCCACATCCGCCAGTTCGTCATCCAGCTTGCCAAGAACGGGCTGGCGGCAGGAGAAACCATCTCCCAAGTGTCCGACCGCCTCGGCTTCGAATACCCCCAGCATTTCAGTCGGATGTTCAAGAAACAGGAGGGCGTCACGCCGTCGGAATACTGCCAGAGGGTACGGACATGACGCTCGTGCGTTTTGAATATCATTTCCCCAACCGGTTATATTCCTCTTCAGTCACTGGCTCCAGCCATTCGTTGGACGTGTTTTCTCCTGGCACCTCAAAGGCGAGATGCGCGAACCAGCTATCCGCCGCCGCTCCGTGCCAGTGCTTCACATTCGCCGGGATATGGATGACATCGCCCGGAAGCATCTGCACCGCAGGCTTGCCTTCCTCCTGATACCAGCCCTTGCCCGCCACGCAGACCAGCATCTGCCCGCCTCCTTTGGTCGCATGGTGAATGTGCCAGTTGTTGCGGCAGCCCGGCTCGAAAGTGACATTGTTGAACGGTATCTGCTCCTTGGATATGGGAGCCAGATAGCTGTTGCCGATGAAATACTTGGCGTAAGCGGTGTTCGGCTCACCGATGGGGAATATCATTTCCCGCTGGAAAGCCGCCTTACCGTCCCCTACTGTTTCTGCAATTTTTTCCTGTGCCATAATTCTTTGTACGTTAGTCATTGTTACCACTAATAATAAAAACAATATTCTTTTCATCTTTTCAAATGTTACTCCATAAAGTTATTGATTCTGTTTGCAGGATTGAGCGGTGTCTGAACAGTCAGTTCTAATGATTTGACCATGTGCAGCGTCCCTTGCTTGTATTTCCGGAAATGCTCGGAAGCGATATGTTTGTCGTAAGCCTCCTTGCTGGCGTATGTTTCAAGGATGGTTATCTTACATGGATTCTCTTTCTCACCGACGGCATACATGGTCAGCACGCCCGGTTCTGTGCGAAGGGATATTTCGCCCACCTCGGTCACATATTCTATATATTCATCGAGGAACTGCGGATAGACTTCGATTTTCGAGAGGCGCACTATGCCGTCGGCAGCCATCCGTTCCTTATCGCACATACCCGAATGTTTGGACGAATGCCCATTCCTCCCTGCCCCGCCGCATGACATAAGTCCGAGCAAGAGCAATGCGGATAATATATTCCGTGCATAATTAAATTTCTCCATCAATATACTATTGTCTTTAAATTCTTACATTTATATTTTATGTTCCTTTCCTTAGAAGATATTCTATATTAACTGATATTATAAATTTTATCTGATTGCAATTAATTTAGAACACCTATCCAACTTAATGCCTTGCATAATCATTCCTAATCTGTTATTTTCTTTATTATTTTTGCAGGCACGCCACCCACTACCACATTGTCCGGAACGTTTTTATTGACTACCGCTCCGGCTGCGACGACAGCATTGTCACCGACGGTCACGCCCTGCAGGATAGTTGAGTTGGAGCCTACCCACACATTCTTGCCCAACACTATAGGTGCAGGGTAAGTGTGCTTGCGCTCTTCGGGTGACAAACCATGATTCAGCGTAGCGAACACGACGTTATGTCCAATCTGGCATCCGTCACCGATAACAACGCCTCCATGATCCTGAAAATGACAGCAGGCGTTTATGAATACATTCTCCCCGATGGTGATATTCTTTCCGAAATCCGTATAGAATGGCGGAAATACACGCAACGATGAAGGCACATCACAACCGAACAGTTCTGAAAGTAACTTACGTACTTCCGCTTGAGTGTGGTAAGCCGCATTCAGCCGGAAGGTGATGCGACGTGCAGCATCACTCATTTCATCCATAAACATATGTATGTCTTCGGTGTCAAGAGCATTACCCGTCTTTACATAATCTTTGAATTCGTTGATTGTCATACTATTTTAATATTTGTTCTTAGAATTGTCTTGTCATTTCCCCATAGTCTCCTTCACTCTCTCCAGCAAATCGGGAATATCCAGATGCTGAGGACATTTAGCCAAGCATTCACCACATGCGACACACGAGGATGCTGGGGCACCGCGCTGGACGGGCGACATCGAGACGGTGTAGTCCGCCATCGCCCTCTCCTTGTTGCGGTGCAGGATGTAGTTGTTGTACACATAGGCAAAGATGTAACCGATGGCGACATTGTGCCGACATGGAATGCACTGGTAGCAACCCGTGCAGTCGATGTGTCCCGGTGCGTGACGATAGGCATAAACGGCTGCTCCCAACGCCTCGCGCTCGGCGGGTGTGAGCATGTTGGGACGGGCTTTGGAGGCGTACATCAGATTCTCCTCCACGTCCTCCATATTACCCATTCCGCTCACCGCCACGCTCACTTCGGGAATGTCCCACAGATAGTCCAACGCCCATTCGGTGTCTGGCTTATGGATTCCTGTGGAAGCAAGCGCGTCGCGCATCACTTGCGGAAGACTGGCGAGGAATCCCGTTCGGACGGGCTTCATCACCGCCAGTCCCATGCCGTTGGCAGCGGCATACTTGGGACCGAGCACACCCGCCTCGTATTCATAATCCAAATAATTATGCTGAATAAGGCAGAAGTCCCACGCGGGAGTGTATTCCACCACTTTCTTGAACAGTTGCAGACTGTCGTGGAAAGAGAAGCCCATGAAGCTTATCTTGCCCTGCGACTTCAACCGCTCCATCTTCTCTATAAGCCTGTAAGGCAGCACATAGTCATTCCACGCGCGGTGCATTATCATGTGGATGTGGTAGAAGTCGATGACATCCGTGCCGATAGTACGGCGCGACTGGTCGAAGAACTTCTCGAAGTCGTCTGCCGACTGCATCTCCCACCACGGCATCTTGGACGTGACATATACCCGGTCGCGCCAGCCTCCGGCGAGGGCTTTGCCAACTGCCTGCTCACTCTCTCCACCGAGATAGACACGGCCCGTGTCTATATAGTTCACGCCTCCCTCGATGGCACGGCGCACCATCGGAGTGGTCTGGTCAAAGTCCACGTGTCCGTCCTTCATAGGCAGGCGCAGCATCCCAAAACCCAACGCAGATACATTAACTCCCGTGCGCCCCATCGGACGGTACTGCATCTGCGGGTTATAATTCAAAATATCTTTGGCAAGCTGTTCTCGCACCGCTTGCTTTTCAGCCTCCTGCGCTATGGCTTTCGTACCGCTCACGGCTCCTATAGTTGCTGCAATAAGTCCGCTTTTGATAAAATCACGTCTGTCCATACCTTTATAAATAAACAATAAATAATGACGTATGAATAATCAATCCGGTCCTGTCAGCCGCGCAGGATTACGACGGACATACATGTGGATGTCGCACACGCAATGCAACAGCACATCATTGGTAAACTTGCCGTCGTTCTTCCTGTCTTGCAACTGATTCATCGCCTGTACCGATATTGTATTGTAAGCAGGCAAAGCTACTCTGCTCACGACGGAAGTCCTGATAAAGTATCTTCCGTTTATTTTATAATACTTATTCATACTTGTCCTCTTCTGTTGCAAAAATAGATATATATGATGCAAAAGACCGTAACTATTTCACGGAGAAATGTGACGCTTTTACTGATTTATCAACTAATGGCTCAAGCTACAACGTCAGACATTGCACACTGTGATAATACATGCCCAAGCAATGGAAAAAGTCACGATGAATGCAAGTCAACCGGCTCTTCAGATGGAGATGATCGTTCATTACTCAGAAATGACGAACGGCACATAACAAAGTGAGCTGAAGACCCAGACTCGCACCACAACCATGTTCTTAAAGACGGGCTGATTAGCAATAATTTCCAACAACCGTTATTTATTATACACAACGTCACAAATAATCGTCTTAAAACTTCATTTTGTCAGAATATCTGTTTATTTTTGCAACTGCATTAAAATAACCAAAACTTATTATATGAACAATTTTACATCTCTTGCGACAGCTTTTGTCGCCATTTCGATGAGTATTCCCTCCTTCGGGCAGGGCATAACAATCAATCCTGAGAGAGTGAACCACCAGGATGGAAGCTACGACCCAACGTCGAATACAGTCACCATCACAGCCGAGGCACCTACGATGACTGAGTATGACTGGGATACCTATACGCAGCAGGAACTTCCTTACATATCTTATATAGCCATCCATCGCCACCGCCCCGGCACCGAATGGTCCGATGAGGAACTCGGCAGGATAACGAATCCTGAACCGGGAAAAGTGATAGAGTTTGTTGACAACACGGTGGAGCCGGACAAACAGTATGAGTACGGCATAACCGTACATGTGGACGACCTGCAAAGCCAGCAGGCTTATCTGCAGATATACACCGGCATCACACCTGGCTATCTGAAATCGTTCACAGCCAGAGCCGTGCCGGGCAATCCTAACGCGGTGGAGATGACAGCCGTAGCTCCGGACACCGCCGAGACGGGCGAGTCTCTTGACGGCAGCATTCTGAGCATACACGTGCAGCAATACAGCGGCAGCTTCAGCTATTCGGACATACACACGATAGACGGTGTGAAGCCCGGACAGACCTACAGCTGGACGCTTGACAATCTTGAGAGCGACAAGCTTTACACCTTCCGCGCCATGGCATACGTGGGAAACGAGGGCAAAGGCGGCTTCTCTGAGGCTAATGTGTACTTAGGACTCGACTATCCCGGCAGCCCGCAAAACGCGACCTGCTCACAGGAGGGTGAATGTGTGCGCATCACATGGGAAGCACCGGCAGCAGGAGGACGCGGCGGCGACTACGACCCGGAGCACACCACATACACACTCGTGCGTGTCTACTCAGACGGCACCAGAGAGGTGGTGGCAAAGGGTATAACTTCTACGGAATATGTAGACACGCCCGATTTTGAAGAAGAAATGTCTGTCTCTTACGAAATAAGCGCAGTCAATGCGGCAGGCGAATCTACCAAGGCTGCCAGCACAGCCACTGTGAGCATAGGCAAGGCTGCCTCGCTGCCATTCACCGAGTCGTTTGCTTACGGAGCGATGAGCCACAAAGGCTGGCAAACAGAGACAACACAAGACGACGAATACTATACATACGTGGCATGGAGCTTCCCGGAAACAACGTTGATGTACTACTTCCCCACCGACAAAGATCTCACCATTGTGTCTCAGGACACAGACCGCGGAATGGCACAATGCGACTTCTACGGCTTTTCTCCAGACGGACAGACGGAGAGCATGTCTACTCCGCACATCGACGTGGACGGCATGACCGGTATTGACATCAGCTTCTGGCTCTATTACGTGCCGGACGGAGGTACCGACAACGAACTGCGTGTGTATGCGAGCCGCGACGACAGCGACTGGGAACAGCTCTTCACCACTGACGGATTGAGCGGAAGCCAGCCCGAATGGCGCGAGATAAAACTGAAAGCCAACACCGACGGCTGCAAGAAAATAAAACTTAAATGGAGCGCGATAGCCCACAACGGCTCGCCTACAGACGTTATAATAGACAACATCAGTATAAAGAACGGCGATACATCCGACGGCATAGCCAAGCCCGAGACCGACAACGGCGAGACCAGCCACCGCACTGAATACTTCAGACTTACAGGCGAGCGCGTGTCAACTCCTGCACACGGAATATTCATAGTGCGCAAGGACGGCAAGACCACTAAGCAGGTGTTCAAGTGATGTGACGCAAAAAAGTCGGACTGACCGAACCTCAATCTTTTAATAAAAAGAACTTGGAGGTCATCATTCAGGCAATATTTACATTTCATCTTATTGCCGTACGCTGAAACTTTCAGACTGTAAAAAAATAAGGTTGAATCCCGGGCGAGGAATCCAACCTTATTTTTTTACAGTCTGAAAGTTTTGGCGGATGGCAATAATAAAGTATAATGACATATCCGGATTTGCAAAATATCACGACCCGGTTGTATCGTCATAATTATAAATCACAATTTGATTTTGCGTACGACATCACCCACACGTACAATATAAACATCATGAGGCAACACCTCTGAAGTGTATGTCTTTATGAGCGAACCGCGTACAATCAACCGCCCGTCTATCCTATGTATGGAGTAAAGAACAGAAACCGAGTGTACTCCTGAATCTTCTATAACAAGCCGGCTGTCTCTTCCATATACCTTGTACCTGCCGGCATTGTCTGTCCGGGCAGATACAATCCCTGTCGGGAAACGGTCTGTCTCAATGTAATTGGTAAAATAACTCCATCCGAAGGCGTTTCTGTATTTCTTTGCCGAACCGTAAGGAACATATACGGGTATGTCTTGGCGTGTAGAGCCATAAAACGTGTGACGCTCCGGATCTGACTATACATGACCACAAACGGGAGGTTCGGGTGACAAGGAATATATTTTCTGAATACTTCCTGAGACAAATGCCGATTCTCCAAGATATTTAACCGTGGCAGGGAACACAAGCGAGTCTAATTGACAACCCTCGAAAGCCTCCGCGCCCACCCTTTCCAAATTTGGAGGAAGCGAGATGTTCTTCAATTTGTGACAGCCTCTAAAAGCATACAATCCTATTTCTTTAACGGTCTTTGGAATCTGAGCTTCTTCCAGATTTGGGCAACCGGAACAGACACGGCTGGGTATAGATGTCATCCCTGCGGGAAACACTATTCGCTTCATGTTCACGTTACCATGAAAAGCCGCGCTACCTATTTTACTGACACTGTTGGGCACTATGATCTCGCTGAAACTGGTGGCATAAAGAGAAGCCGTACCTATGCTGTCCAAACCATCGGGTAGGGTCATCTCATCAACTCCTGCAGCATAAAATGCAAGATCAGCAATGGTTTTGAGCGTGGACGGCAGAACCACTTTCTTCAAACGTCTGCACCAGTTAAAGCAATTGACGGGTATTTCAGCAACACCCTCTGGTATTACTATTGATTCTATCCACGTGTCTTCAAAACTGCTGTCTGATAATTTCCTTAAGGAAGCAGGCATATTGATTTGTTGTAATGCCAACCCGAAAAAGGACAATGCTCCTATCTCAGTAATGTCATCCGGAAGGATGACCCGGCGTATCGGCATATACTTCTTCTTATTTTCGTACATATCCCAATCAAAAAAAGCCTCGTCTGGAATTCTGTGTCCTTTAACTTGCGCATATTGCAGGTTTACAACCCTCACCCGTCCTTCCTTTGCACAACGGACTATGGTCTTAAAGTCAAGGCTGTCCATCGGACCATGCACTACAAGAGAATCTATACCATCCCATTTGTCACCCAGAGCCTCATCCAACTGTCCGTATTCACTGACCTTGGCATCATAGAAACTTTCCTGCCCGCAAACCTGCCGGGAAGAAACAAACAGCAGCAGAAACAAAGTTAATATAAATATTTTTTTACACATTGTTATATATATTATGGTTGTAAGTATAAGGCGTCAGGAGACAGGATGCCTACTGACGCATGCTAATCACATTTGATTTTGAGAATCATTTCGCTGTGGTATTTCAATTATATTCACTTGAGAGTCCTACAAAATTGAAACATTGTATAACATACATGCTGTCAAAAACAAAACTCAGTTCATGATTACTGTTGTTGGTTTTACACTTCGTTTAAGTCCGTACAAGACAAAAACGGTTGTATGAAAAGTTAATTGATTAAAGGAATTCCGTCACCTGTCAGACTTCCAAAGAAATGAACTGTAAAGTCTTTTTTATTTCATAGGCTGATGGTTTTAGATTATTAACCGTTCCAAATATATGTATATTATTTCATATATCAAAACATTTTCTGTCCTTTTTTGTATTTTCTTATATCGTGCATGTTATCGGCACATGTTGCTCTAACTTTTCTTAAACCGAATCATCAGACTTCCATTCTTATTTCATGCTGCTGTCAGCCAGATTGTATTCTGCTTTATCGAACGTTTTAGTTAAGCCAGATGTGCAGGACGAAGCTTGTTTCAGCTATGTCATGGCGATACAATATCTTTCCTATATCACTCATCATAAAACTCGATACAAATATAAAAGGAGGACGCGGAAACGTCCTCCTTTTATACTCCCGGCATTATGCCTTTACCACAAAGCCACCTTGCCTGCTATTCCCAAGTCAAGCGTAGCTGTTGTTATGCCTAATGCCTTAAAGACACGACTCATCGTTGAAAGGGTTATAGAACTTTTACCGCTCTCCAACTTGCATGTCTGGGAGCGTTTCACACCGACCCTTTCGCCTAATTCCTCTTGAGTGAGATTCTGTCTGAGCCGTGCCTTTTTGATAGCCTCTCCGACAAAGTAGGCTTGTATGTCCTCTTTGAGCTGCGCTTCCATCGCGTCACACTCCGGAGTGCCGACTTTTCCCCATACAGCGTCTATTAACTCGTCTGCTGGTGTAAATTTCATCTTAGCCATACCTATTTGTTTTTATCGGCAAAATACTCTTTTCTATTTGAAACGTTCATGAAAGTTAAAAGTCCTGTCCTTGCCCGCATATTTATGTATAAGATTCCTTATTTCCGGATAAGCCTTCACTTCTCTCCTTGCGCGGTCTGCCCTTATTCCCCATCCTCGGCATTGCCGCCGGTGTGAGTCGCGCGAAACGAATCGACGATACTGATTATCTCTTCTCCGTATTTCTCAGCTCTCTTAGGTCCTATGGACGACAGTCCCACAAGCTCATCGGGCGACTTAGGCATGGTGTCGGCTATGGCTTCAAGCGATTTTGTGTGCATTATACAGTAAGCCGGCATCTTTGTCTCCAACGCTTTTTCTCTGCGCCATGCGACGAGAGCCTCAAGCACTCTGTCGCTGGCGGAACGGTGTCCTGACGCGGCGGAAGAAGCCGTCCGGACGTCAGCCGCGGCTTTCTTTCTTTTTACGGCAGGTGCCTTTCCGGCAGAGGAGCGGCTTCCTGTCCGGCGTTCAGCCGTACGTGAAGACTTGCGGCTGTCAGGCTCCGCGCCCTCCGCACCTATCCTCGTCTTCTCCCGCATATACCTGTTGGCGTCAAATCCGTTTTCCACGACAAAGCCAAGCAGGTGCCGTTTGCTGTCCAGCGATGTCTTCAGTTCGGACATATATTCTTCAATCCGCTGCGAGAGTTCTTTGTTTTCTGTGACAATATCGAGTTTCCTGACGAAGCCGTCAACTTCTGTCAGCCGTTTGAGAAAGTATGACGCGCCCTTTCTTATTCTCTCCGCAAGCGCGGAGTCTTCGGCAAAGCCGTCTGTTGTCATGACCATCCTGACATACTGCTTATGGAACTTGTCTGACACGGCAGCCACCTCCGACACGAGCCGCGCGCTGCGAGCCTTGAACTCCGTAGACGTGCGCGAATAGCGGCGCGACATGTGTTCGGTCATGATGCGTGTCATGGAGTAGAACGGCGAGATGACGGAAGTGAAGTCGAACAGACCGTCGAGCATCGCCACATAATATCTGCGCTGCATTCCACCCAGCATCCGAGCGTCGGGAATGTTGCGGCGCGCGTCGCTTACAAACCCGTCCACAGCCCCGTCGCGTATTATGGCGGCACGAGTGAGCGGCGCACTGAGCACCAGTCCTTCGAGCGTCCGGCAACGGCTGAGAGCCACGTAGGTCTGCCCGTGAGCGAACGACATGGAGGCGTCTATCACGGCATGGTCGAACGTAAGTCCCTGACTCTTGTGTATGGTTATCGCCCAAGCCGTCTTCACGGGGAACTGACGGAACACCCCGTTCACCACCTCGCTTATCTCCTTCGTGTCGTTGTCAAGCTCGTAGCGAGTGTTCTCCCATGTTTCCGGCTCCACCTCTATCTCCGCGCCGCCGTCCTTAGGTCTGACGGTGAAGCCCCTGCTGCCTATAGAGCAGACGGTGCCTATCATGCCGTTATAGTAGCGTTTTTCGGGCGAAGAGTCGTTTTTGACAAACATCACCTGCGCCTTCTCCTTCAGCGTAAGCCGTTCGTCAGTGGGATACATATAGTCGGGGAACACTCCTTCTATTTCGGCGTCATAGGTGTAAGCCTTCCCCGGCAGGGCTTCGAGCCTCGCGTTGTTCACCCGTTGCGCCTGGGCGTTGTGTGTTGTCAGGCGTATGCATCCCTCCACGCTGTCTGCATTGAATCCGGGTATATAACGGCTGTTCAGCGTGTCGAGCACGCTCTGGTCGGCTGTATTGTCGCGCACGCGGTTGAGCAGAGCCACAAACTGCGGGTCAGCCTGCCTGTACACCTTGTTCAGTTCCACCACCGCATATTCCGTACGTGCCAGAGCGTTGCTGCTGAAGAAATAAGGCGTGGAATAATACTGCTGCAGGATGGTCCACTCCTCGTCCTTCACCACGGGTGCAAGTTGCCCGAGGTCGCCTATCATCAGCAGCTGCACACCTCCGAAGGGACGCTTGTCGCGACGGCAGAGGCGCAGCACGTAGTCCACGGAGTCGAGCACATCCGCCCTCACCATGCTTATCTCGTCTATCACAAGAAGGTCGATGGCGCATATCACACGTTTCTTCTCCTTGCTCATGCGCACCTGAGAGCCCTGCGTGCCGAACTTGGCTCCGGGCACGTAAGGGGCGAAAGGCAGCTGGAAGAACGAGTGCATCGTCACTCCGCCAGCATTGAGGGCGGCTATGCCTGTGGGCGCCACGACGACGGCACACTTCGATGTATGTTCCTTCAGATTGCGCAGGAAGGTGGTCTTGCCCGTCCCTGCCCTACCGGTGAGAAAAAGACTCGTACCGGTGGTCTCTATTATGTTCCACGCCAGCTGTGCTTCCTCGTTCATGATGTGCTGTGTTTTTTAAGACAGGCACAAAGTTACGCAAAATAGCTGAAAACCTGCCATCGGCACTCTAACAAAAAATAACGCGCCGCTGTAGGGCATGATACGGAAAATGAGTAATTTTGCATCAGCTTAAAGGTAAACAACATTTCACAGAGTCATGATAAAAGCACTGTTTTTCGATATAGACGGAACACTCGTGAGCTTCACAACACACGCCATACCGCAGTCAACGGTGAAGGCACTCACACGCGCCAGAGAGAAAGGCATAAAGATATTCATCTCCACCGGACGGCCTATGCCGTTCATCAACAACCTCGGAGCGATAAGCCACCTTATAGACGGATATATCACCACCAACGGAGCATGCTGCACCATCGGCGACAGGACTGTGAGGCTCACACCTATAGCCCGCCCTGACACGGACAGACTGCTGGAGTTTGTAAGGAACGAGCGCACTGGGTGCGTGGTGATGTGCAACGAGGGCACGGCAATGCTCAACAAGACACCCGACACAGACCATGTGCTGTACGACATTCTTAACATAAGATATGACGACATGGCTATGCCGCTCGACGAAATACTGCAACGCCCGGTGTTGCAGATAACACCGTTCATCACCCGCGAGCAGGAAGACGCGCTCATGCATCAGCTCCCTGACTGCGCCTCAACACGATGGTATCCCGCCTTCTGCGACATAACGTCACGCCTTGCCGACAAGAGCCGCGGACTGGAGGCTGTGGCGGAGGCTGCCGGCATAGGCATAGAGGAGACGATGGCTTTCGGAGACGGGGGCAACGACATACCCATAATAAAACGCGCCGGCACGGGCATAGCCATGGGCAACGCCCTCGACAACGTGAAGGATGTGGCTGACTACGTCACCGACCACATCGACAACGACGGCATAGCAAAGGCTCTCGAGCACTTCGGAGTGACCGCCTGACAATGACGGTGCAAACGGACAGTGGGCAAACCGGGCACCGCCAAATGTTAAAAAACAACCCTGCCAAAGCGTCTGATACACCCTGAAGTTTTCTCACGGGTGCATTGCAGCGCGAAAAAAGCATTTTTCCAACCTGTCGCGCAACACACTGACAATCAGCGGAAAGCACAAAAACACGCCACACCGGGGCTGAAACAGTCTCGCGAAAGAGCCCGTTCTGTAGTGCAGGACGGGCTCTTCCGTATGGCGGAAGAGGCATTATCACATCTCCAAAAAGCCTTTCCGGCAACGCTGAAAAGGCTGAAACGGCAATTTTCCGAGCATTAAAAACCATACATAGACCATGTTCCGACAGTTCAGGAGGGCATGAATGGGGGTAGAAAACAGGGCGTTCACACCTGCTGCGACATGCCGGAAGGATGCGGAAAGTGTTAAACCGCACCGGAGTTTTCGTTAATAATTGTTTACACCGGAGAATAAGGCACGATTTATGCATCCGCATCTTCACAAGCGACATGCCCTGCCACATGCAGGAAACGCACTTCCGCCGCATCCCGACATACTGACAAAGAGAAGCCGGCAACCGTTATTTTTCGTCATTTTTTTCGTTTTTTACAACGATAATTTGTAAGTTTGCAAATACAAACACACTTTGTACGGCATGCCCGTACAGAGGCTGAACACGCACACCGGACAATCAAAAAGAAAGATAAAGACAGGAATGTGCGACAGAATGGAGGATAAACGGAGTTCCACCTTATCCCATACCGCATAACTACAACTTACATTATATAAAGAAAAAACATATTTTAGACAATAACACAAAATGGACATTACCGAACGATTTTTAAACTACACCAGATTCGACACGCAGTCGAGCGAAGAATCGGACAGCGTGCCAAGTACGTCAAAACAGCTTGTTTTTGCCGAATATCTCAAAAAAGAACTCGAGGACGAAGGCTTCAGCGATGTGGAAATGGACGAGAAGGGCTACATCTACGCTACTCTGAAGTCGAACTCCAAGAAGAATATACCGACAATAGGATTCATCTCCCACTATGACACAAGCCCCGACTGCAGCGGCAAGAACGTCAATCCGCGTATCATAAGAAACTACGACGGAGGCGACATTGTGCTGTCTGAAGGCATCATTTCCTCACCGGCGAAATTCCCGGAACTGCTTCAGCATAAGGGCGAGGACATCATCGTGACCGACGGCTACACCCTGCTGGGGGCTGACGACAAGGCGGGAATAGCCGAGATAGTGCAAGCCATGTGCTGGCTGCGCGACCATGACGAGATAGAGCACGGCGACATCCGTGTGGGATTCAACCCCGATGAGGAAATCGGAATGGGCGCCCACCACTTCGATGTGGAGAAATTCGGATGCGAATGGGCATACACCATGGACGGCGGAGACCTCGGAAACCTGGAGTACGAGAACTTCAACGCCGCGTCGGCTAAGATACACATAAAGGGCATAAGCGTGCACCCGGGCTATGCGAAGGACAAGATGGTGAACGCCAACAGGCTGGCGGCAGAGTTCGCGACGATGCTGCCGGAGGACGAGACTCCCGAGACCACAGAGGCTTATGAGGGCTTCTACCACCTTCTGGGCATACAGGCAAACATAGAGAACGCTACGCTCCATTACATCATACGCGACCACGACCGCGAGCGTTTTGAGGACCGCAAGGACTTCATCGAGGACTGCGTGAGGCGCATGAACGACAAGTACGGCAACGGAACGGTGACGGCAGAGCTGAAGGACCAGTACTACAACATGAAGGAGAAGATAGACCCCAACATGCATGTCATAGACATCGTGCTGAAAGCCATGCAGGACTGCGGCGTGCCGCCAAAGGTGGAGCCGATACGCGGAGGCACCGACGGCGCGCAGCTGTCGTTCAAGGGACTGCCCTGCCCCAACATCTTCGCAGGCGGAGTGAACTTCCACGGTCCGTATGAGTTTGTGAGCATACAGGTGATGGAGAAAGCCATGCAGGTGATAGTGAGGATATGCGAACTCACGGCACAGTATAACGACTGAGCCACTGCATGAGAGACACAAGGCACGGCGCATGGACATCCGCTACGACTGTCCATGCGCCGGTGCATATACAGACACTTATCAGGGAACAACAATGGCAGAGACACCTAATTTCATATCCGACCTCGCGCTGATACTTATAGTGGCAGGCGCGGTCACAATACTGTTCAAGAAACTCAGACAGCCGCTCGTGCTCGGCTATGTGGTGGCGGGATTCATCGTCAGTCCGCACATGCCGTACACCATGTCGGTCATCGACAGCTCGAGCGTAGGCACGTGGGCGGACATCGGAGTGATGTTCCTGCTCTTCTCCCTCGGGCTCGACTTCTCGTTCAAGAAGATAATGAAGATGGGCGCGTCGCCCGTCATCTCCACGTGCACCATTATCTTCTGCATGATGACGCTGGGCATCATCGTGGGGCACTCGTTCGGATGGAAACGCATGGACTGCATCTTCCTCGGCGGAATGCTGGCAATGAGCTCCACCACAATAATATATAAGGCATTCAACGACATGGGTCTAAGGCAGCAGAAATTCACCGGTTCGGTGATGAGCGTGCTCATTCTCGAGGACATACTGGCTATTGTCATGATGGTGATGCTGTCGGCTATAGCCGTCGGGAGCGGCGCCGACGGAGAACAGATGGTGGGCAGCATAGCCAAGATAGTGTTCTTCCTCATCCTCTGGTTTGTGGTGGGCATAGCCTTGGTGCCGCTGTTCCTGAGGTCGGTGCGCAGGCTCGTCAACGACGAGACGCTCCTCATCGTGTCGCTCGGGCTGTGCTGTCTGATGGCTGTGCTGTCCACAAAGGTGGGCTTCAGCAGCGCTTTCGGAGCGTTCGTGATGGGTTCCATCATATCGGAGACCATCGAGGCGGACAAGATAGAGCGGCTTGTCTCACCGGTGAAGGATCTCTTCGGCGCGATATTCTTCGTGTCGGTGGGCATGCTTGTCGACCCCGCGATACTCGTGGAGTATGCCCTCCCGATAGTGGTGCTCGTCATAACTATACTCGTTGGGCAGGCTGTCTTCGGCACACTCGGGTTCATGCTCGGCGGACAGTCGCTCAAGTCGGCTATGCGTTGCGGATTCTCCATGGCTCAGATAGGCGAGTTCTCGTTCATCATAGCATCTCTTGGACTCTCGCTCGGAGTGACAGGGCACTTCCTGTATCCTGTGGTTGTGGCGGTGTCGGTCATAACCACGTTCCTCACTCCTTACATGATAAAGCTGTCGGTGCCGTGCTATGGCTACGTGGAACGCCATCTGCCTGAAAACCTGATAAACACTCTCAACAACATATCCATGAACAACGCGCCAGCACAGGAGAGCAAATGGAAGAGGCTCATCACGCAGATGGCATTCAACACACTTGTCTATTCCATCCTGTCCACGGCGTGCATAGTGCTTATGTTCACGTTTTTCCTGCCGTTCATAAGAAAGGTCATGCCCGGCATGCACTGGTGGGCGAACGGCATTTGCGGCTTGCTGACGGTGTTCGTCATATCGCCTTTCCTCAGGGCTATGATAATGAAGAAGAACCACAGCAAGGAGTTCGTGGCTCTGTGGCATGAGAACCGCATGAACAGATTCCCCCTCATATTCACCATTCTCGTGAGAGCCGTCATAGCGATAGCATTCCTTTTCTATATATGCAACTATCTGTCGCGCTTCACCAACGCCCTGATGATAAGCCTGGCAACGGCAATGGTGATGCTCATGGTGGTGTCGAGAAGGCTGAAGAAGCGGAGCATAAGGATGGAGAAGATGTTCGTTCAGAATCTCAGGTCGCGCGAGATAGAGGCACAGGTGCTCGGAATGAGAAAGCCGCTGTATGAGGGAAGACTGCTCGACAGGGACGTGCACATAAGCGACATCGACGTGCCAGCCGACACGGCATGGGCTGGCAAATCGCTGCGCGAGCTCGGACTGAGCAACCTTTACGGTGTGCACGTGAGCAGCATCCTGCGCGGACACAGACGCATAAACATCCCTGGAGGAGACGACAAGGTGTTTCCCGGCGACCGGCTGCAGGTGATTGGAAGCGACGAACAGCTCACCGCGTTCAGCAAAGCGGTGAGCGGCAACGTGGCGGAGGCTGACCCTGACGTGGAAAAAAGGGAGATGCACCTCAGGCAGATTGTGATAGACAAGAACGGAAGATTCAGCGGCAGAACGCTCGGAGAGAGTGGCATAAGAGACAAATACAACTGCATGGTGGTAGGAGTAGAGGAAGGAAAGGAGAATCTTTCGGCTGTGAACGCATCCTACAGATTCCGTCCCGACGACATAGTGTGGATTGTAGGCGAGGCTCCCGACCTCGAGGCAGTGGTCAAACAGAACCATACCGCCGTCGCAGACAGACAACAGCAGCCACAAGCCCCAGCCTCATAACAATAAAGCCTCACCTCTTCAGGTGGGGCTTTTTGCATCATATGATTTATAGGTAGTGCCTTAATTCCGAATCGGTCTTTATACTCCGGTCTGATTATGCGTTAATGTCGAGTGGATTGCTTACCGTTTCGACGAGGCGAAGCGGGCTATGCCGGGACGGAACGGTAAGTAAGACGCCGACAGAAACGCATAAGCAGACCGGAGAGAATGTGGAATAATAAATTATTCAAATATATGCGTTCTAATGACCGATTGGGGTTAATACCACTGCACTGCGTTGCTGTAACCGCTGCGCTTGTCGTATTTGAGCGCGTCGGTGAGCGTCGCGGCGTTGCAGCGGAACGTGAAGTTGTAGCTCGTGTAAGGCGCAAGAACCACCGAACAGCTCATGTTGAAGCAGTGGAGGTCGCGCTGGAGCGACGCCGTTGTCATTGATATGTCCTTGCGCTCGAAGTCGTAACCGCTGGAGAAACTGATGTTCCATCCGTCGCTGATGCGTATGTTGCCGCTGCAGTTGAGCGTCTGCGTGAACTTGTAAGGGTAGCGCATGCTCTTGGTGTTGAACTTTCCGGCTGTGTTCTCGCTCATTGTTATACCATAGCCGAAGGTGAGCGACCATGGCATGGAGAACTTCATGTAGCCGTCCTCATCGGTAAGTGCCTTGCCGCCGCCCGATTTCTTTTTAGCCCCGCGCTGCCCTTCTATCATGTCGTCATCGACGTTGCTCTCAATGTCGGTGTCTATTCCTTCTTTCTCCTCGTCCTGTTCGTCATCTTCGTCATCGCCTCCGCCGAACCACTTCTTAAGCTTTTCCGGTGTGAGGGTGAACGATATGTTCTGTGACGTTCCGCGGAAACGGCCGAACCGTCCCTTACTCCACTCCGTATGGTTTCCAACATACGGTCTGCCGTTGGCGTCGAGCTCATAGGCGTATGTGGCGAATACGGCGGTCATGTTGAAGGTGTAGTTTTTCCACCATTTGAGCCTTATGCGCATGGTAAGGTCGCTCCACGGCTGCACCTTCGCTGCCATATTGTAGCGCAGGTTTGCGCCAAGCTCGTCGATGATACTTATCTTCTTCATGCCGGTGGAGTCCTTGTCCGACTTTATTTTCATCTCTATGTTGTTGGAGACATCAAACGTGACGCTTCCCGTCTTACCCTTTCCCGGCACACCGTAGAGCCCGTTGCTGAACGGTGAATACTCCACAAGCGACACATTTCCGTCCGCATCGGTCTTCTGATAGGTTTCCCAATAACCGTAGCGCGAGGCTCCGAAGTCCGGCGCATAACTGAAACTTACCGACGGAGTGATGACGTGGCGTATAGCCTGAATCTTGTCTCCGAATATCTTGCGATTAGGAACCCAGAAACCGTAAAGCTTCGTTGACAGTCCGACACTGAGATTCCAGTTATACACATTATAGAATCCGTATGTGGTATCTGCCACCTCTGTCTGTCGCTCCATGTCCCATGAGCGCATTATCTTGTTGGTGTACATGCGGTCGGTGAAGCTGAACGACGGAGTGACATTGAGATAATTGAACAGCGTGAAATTGCCGCTGATGGGTATTGAATGGTTGAAGCCGTTGCGCCAGTCCTTTATAAGGTTCGACTTCATTATCATGTCTTCCTTCGTATTAATGGAGTTGGAGAGCTGTCCGGTGTAGCTCATCGATATCTTCTCATACCATCGTTCCTTGCCCACGGCGTTCTTGCGCTTGAACGGATAGAACCGGCTGAGCGATATGTTCAGGTCGGGCAGCGTCACGGCTATTGTCGAGTCTACCATGTTCTGCGACAGGTTGGCTGTGGAACTTAAAGAAAGTCCGATGCTTGAGAACGTTGTGCTCCAGCTCACCGACGACGTTCTGGTAGACTGTGTGAGCGTCTGCGGATTGTAAAGACTGCTGAGATTGTTGCGCTCATAGCTCGATGTGGCGAAGTTGACACTCGCGGAGAGCGAGCTGAAAGGGTTAGACTTGGCGTCCTGACGGTGGTTCCACTGTATCTTGAAACTCTCCTGCCGTCCGTAGTCCGGCATTCCTTTTTCTCCCGTACGGGTGTCCTGATAGCTGAAAAAGAAGCTTCCGCTGTACTTGTAGCGGTTGTTGTAGTTGCTCGCGGCAGAGACTCCCCATGAGCCTTTGGTGTAAATCTCTCCCAGAAGTTTAAGGTCCCACTTGTCGCCCATGGCAAAATAGTAGCCGCCATCGCGCAGATAGAATCCCCGGTCGCTCTCATCTCCGTACGTAGGCATGATGAATCCGCTCGAATAACTCTTGGTGAAAGGAAAGAAACCGTAAGGTATGGCAAGCGGAAGCGGTACGTCTGCCACCACAAGATAGGCTGGTCCGAACGTCACATCCTTCCCGGGACGCACCTTGGCACGCGACAACGCGATGTAGAAATCAGGATGCGGGGCATCGCAAGTCGTGTAACGGCCGTGCTGAAGATACACATCACCGTTGGCACTGCGCTTCGACAGCTCGCTGCGAAGGAATCCGTCCTGCTGTTCAGTGTACACGTTGCTTATAAGACCTTTCTTCGTCTTGAAGTTGAAAGCCATCGTGTCGCTCTCGTAAGAATCAGCTCCCATGGTGAAGACCGGTGTTCCCGTGAGCTTAAGTCCGGTCGTATCAGTCGTATCGCGCACACCTGTGGCATGCACAAGACTGCTGTCGAGGTTCATGTAAATCTTCTCGCTGGCAAGGTCCATGTTCTCGTATTTGACATTGGATTGTCCATACAGATAAGCCGTTTTGGACGTAGCGTCATACACAAGCGAATCATCGGCACTGTACTGCACGGGCGAGTTGATGCCCTCAGACTTCTGCCTGTTGAGCGAGTCGAGCCTTATCGAGTCATCGATTGCCTTGTTGTGATGATAGATGGCAAGTTCGAGCGAGTCCATTCTGGTGGTATCCACAACGACATTGCCCAACGAATCACGCATGATAGAATCGCTTTGCACCACCGAATCGCTTACCACCGGAGCCTTTTCCTTCCTGTTCTGAAAGATTGGTATATTCGTATCTGCCATCACAAACATGATGGCAAAAAGCAGAAGGGCTATGATTGACTTTGTCCTCATTCAACCTGCAAAGTTACGTAATATATAAAGAACATGCGTGTTATTTCGTTATTTTAACGTTATTCGAACATTTCCACCCAACGGCGGAAACGTGCCAGTCCTGCCTCTCCGAATGCGGAGATGCTTTTCTCTGCCTGTGCTATCGTCTTCTCGCGCTCAAGATGCGACTTGGAATAGAACTTGTCGGCATAGCATATCACCTGTTCCTCAAGTGTTTCGGGAAGGAAATCGGTGTGCGGAAGAGGCAGGTTGCGCGCGCATATCTCCTCTGACGACAGTCCCGCTCCGGTGTGACGCTCGCACACCCTCGCGTGTCTCGGAAAGCCTTCCGCACGGAGCATCGCTGCCCCGAGTATGCCGTGACGGATGTAAGGCTCGTCTCCGAAGCAGCAGATGTCAGGCGCGTCGCAGCGTATTATGCCTATGTCGTGCAGCATTGCCGCCTCGGCAATGAAGTCGCGGTCGAGCTTCAGCTCCGGATGTAAAGAAACAATCTGTAACGCACGATGCGTTACAGATTGACTATGTGTTAAAAGTATTTCCCTGAGTCTGCCTTCACGGGGATAATACTTGTCTATTATGGTTTTCCAATCCATGAAATATGTTTTACTCGTGAGCACGCTCGATATAGGCAACCACGTCGCCCTTGTTTATCTTCGAGCCCTGTTTCGCGCCTATCTCCACAAGTTTTCCGCCCATAGCGGCAGGCACTTCGACGAATTCGCCCCACGGAGCCTGGATGTAGCAGAACACGTCTCCCTCCTTATATTCCTTTCCTATGTAAGGCTCTACGGACGGTGCGCACTCGCCTTCTCCGTTGAACTCCCAGAACACCTGTCCTCTCACAGGAGCCACAACGGCGTCAGCCTTCGCATGCTTGAATGCCGAGAGCTGTTCCGGAGTGAGCTGGCTGCCGAGCTTGGCGTCCTTTGCCTTCTGCAGGTCTGCAAGGAAATTCTTCTTAGCCTGACCGCTCTTGTAGTTGCGGTACTGCTCCGGATGCATCGCAAGTTCGAACAGTTCCTCGTCGTCCTTGCCGTAGTCCCATCCGTTCTCGTCCATTTCCTTCTTGAATTCGTCAAGGTTGTTAGGAATGAGCGTGTGCGGGTCGGCGTCCGTAAACTCACGTCCCTGCGCCTTGGCAAGCTCAACCAGCTCCGGATCAATGGTTCCGGGAATCTTTCCGCTCTTACCGAGAATCATGCCCCACATTGCGTCGTCCATCATGACAAAGCGTCCCTTGCCCTGCTCGAGAGTAAGAAGGTTCATGAGAGCGATGTTCTTCACATACTGTGAGAACGGTGTCACGAGTGGCGGATATCCCACGCGCGGCCATACATAAGCCACCTCATCGAACAGTTTGACGAGCATATCGTCCATAGAGAGTTCCTCCTCGCCCTTCTTCTTACGTATGTTGTTGATGGTGGAACGTATTCCTCCAAGATCCGCCATCATGCTTCCCATCATTCCGCCGGGCAGTCCGCATCCGAGCAGAAGTGAAGACATGACCTTGTTCTGCGGGTTGATGAAATAGCCGAGCCATTCGTCTATGAACTCCTGAGTGAGCGAGCGGGCCTTCATGTAAGCGTTCATGTTGATTTCAGGAACGTCGAATCCCTCGTTCTTCAGCATGCTCTGGACTGAGATGATGTCCGGATGAACCTTACCCCATGACAGCGGCTCCATAGCGGTATCGATGATGTCGGCACCGTTCTTGCACACTTCAAGGATGGAAGCCATTGAAAGTCCCGGTCCGGAATGGCCGTGATACTCGATGATGATATCAGGATGCTTGTCCTTGATAGCCTTCGTAAGCTGTCCCAACATCGCCGGCTGTCCTATTCCAGCCATGTCCTTCAGGCACACTTCCTTTGCTCCGGCGGCAATCACCTTGTCGGCTATGTCGCAATAGTATTCAACAGTGTGAACCGGAGAATTGGTGATACAGAGAGTAGCCTGCGGTGTCATGCCTGCCTCTGCTGCCCATTTGATGCTCGGGATAATGTTTCTCACGTCGTTCAGTCCGCAGAATATGCGGGTGATATCCACACCCTGCGCGTGCTTCACCTTATACATAAGCTGGCGCACATCGTCAGGTACTGTGTACATGCGAAGCGCGTTCAGACCGCGGTCGAGCATGTGAGTCTTGATGCCGACCTCATTGAACGGCTTGCAGAAAGCCCTCACTGCATCATTCGGATTCTCGCCTGCGAGAAGATTGACCTGCTCGAAGGCACCGCCGTTTGTCTCGACACGGGCAAAGCATCCCATATCGATGATTACCGGAGCTATGCGCTCCAACTGGTCTTTACGCGGCTGGAACTTCCCGGAAGACTGCCACATGTCCCGGTATAAGAGACTGAACTGGATTTTCTTTTTCATATCTTGTATGTTTCTGATTTTTAACTTCGTTCTCTATTTCAAACATGCAAAAATAGACAAAAAATTCCAAATAAGCGAGCATATGCGCTTTTTTTACTTATTTTGACTACTTTCCGATTATGTCATATTCCCTCGGGAGGAGCGCTCCCGACACCAGAAAAGGCGGCGGCACATCAGAATCCGAATCCCAGATTGATGTAGAAATAAACGCCTCGCGTGCGGTTGGACCATCCCAGAGAGCCTCCGAGCGGTCCGAACATGCTGTTGTAATAATAGGCAAGCTGGCATCCCGCCGTGAGAGGCTCGCGCAACAGGTCTGCCGGTTTGTGCGATATGCACGCCGCGGCAAGCTTTAACAGCACATAGTTATTGGTGGCTATGCGCTGGTATGCGGACAGCTGCATCGCCACGAACTGGTTGTCTATATGCTCGGCATGCCCCATTCCGGCAAACGGCATCTGCTGTTCCACATAACTGCCGAATCTGTCTCCGCCTATGATGTTGGCACTGCAAAGCGGTATGGTGCCTCCGAAGAGCATGCGTCCGTACAGCATAGGCTGCAGTGTGAAGCGTCTCGTAAGAGGCAGAGCCGTGCGCCATGACGCGCTCAGTATGCTGTATCCGCGCGAGCCGCCATAACCCACGAAGTTGTCGGTGTTGTAGCTGTAGGTGGCGTTGAAGCGTGAGCCGCGTGTGGGGAAATGCCATTTGTTCTCGGAATTATATCTCACTCCAGCATAATAAGATATGAAATGACCTCCGTCCACCACGGTTTCCACCTGCTCGTTCTCGACGTTCGACAGCATGGTGGTGTAGTCGTAATAATCCCATCGCATGCCGATGTCGAGACTGAAGTTGCGTATGTTGAAATTGAAAGGCGACAGTATTGCCGAGTGTCTGTTGTATGTTATGTTGAAATCGCGGTCACCTTTATAATAAAGGTTGAGGTCGTCGTGGCGGAAGATGTACGACAGCCGCATGCGTCCCGCCTTTATCGGGTCGTAGATAAAGTCGGCACGGCCCATTATGCGCTTGCCAAGCCGCAGCGTGAGTTCGGTCGTCAGAGGTGAGCCGGAGGGTGTAAGCGAACCGTTTATCTGCAGTGCCACAATCTCTTCGGTGTCGAAGCGCACCCCCAGTCCTGCCATGAGCCTCCCCTCCCGTCTCACAGTCTGTGTGCCTGACAACGTGTCGGGAAGCATCGCTGCGGGATGGAGACTTGGTCTTTCGGGCACGAATGTGCTGTCTATCCCTATTTCCCTCTTCACCTCCATGAGCCTGTCCCACTGTCTCATTGCCGCCTCCTCGCCCCGTCTCATCAGCGTGTCGATGGCGGCGGCGGTGAAGCTGGCTGACGAGTATCCTTTTGTGTTGACACATACGGGCACGTCTGTCATAGCCAGATTCTCGTCATACTTGTTCTTACAGTTTATGTTGACAATCTGAAGCAGCACGTCCGACGTACTCTTCAGGTCGTATGCCTCCTTCAGGTCTTCCTGCACCGTCACCCCTATCACCACGTCCGCGCCCATCTGTCTGGCTATGTCGACAGGGAAATTGTTGCGCAGTCCGCCGTCCACAAGCACCATGCTGTCTTTCCTCACCGGCGAGAACACTCCCGGTATAGCCATGCTCGAGCGCATCGCCTCAGACAGCACGCCGCCGCGCATCACGTATTCGGAATTGTCCACGATGTCTGTCGCCACACACGCGAAAGGAATGGGCAGCCGGTTGAAGTCAATGGAATCGTGATAGCCGGCGGTGAGTCTGTCGAACAGCTTCTCAAGATTCCTGCCCTCAATCATTCCGCCCGACTTCTTTGATATCCTGTTTCTGTCGAGCATGAACGTCTTCGACAGGAAATAGGTGTTCTGCCTCTCGCGGTTGTCGAGCAGCGGACTGTGAGCCTCCAGCTTGTCGGTGAGCAGAAACGACCAGTCCTGCACGCTCACCATAGAGTCGAGCCTGTGGGCGTCGTAGCCTATGGCGTAGAGTCCGCCCACTATCGCTCCCATCGATGTTCCGGTGATGATGTCTATCGGTATGCCCGCTTTCTCTATCACGCGCAGCGCACCTATGTGCGCCATGCCCTTGGCACCGCCTCCCGACAGCACCACAGCCACCTTCTTTCGGTGGCTGCCGTCGGAAGCGAGCGCACTGCCCTGGCACAGCAGCATCACCGCAGCCATGCCAATGAGAACATATCTCCGGAATATCTTTACCATACGTCAGCTGTTATGTATCATTGCCTTGCCTCAGACATGGGCAGCATGCCATCCGTCCATATCGTGCATGAAAAGCCGCTGTTCGGCAAGCCTCTCATATCTGGTGCCCTTGCGTCCGTAGTTGGCATAGGGATAGATGCTTATGCCTCCGCGCGGAGTGAACAGTCCGGTCACCTCTATGTATTTTGGATCCATGAGTCTGATGAGGTCTTTCATGATGATGTTCACGCAGTCCTCATGGAAGTCCCCGTGATTGCGGAAGCTGAAGAGATAGAGCTTCAGACTCTTGCTCTCCACCATTCTCACGCCGGGTATGTAGGCGATGCGTATCTCGGCGAAGTCGGGCTGACCCGTTATTGGGCACAGCGACGTGAACTCCGGGCAGTTGAACCTCACCCAATAGTCGTTGTCCGGGTGCTTGTTGGCAAACGTCTCCAGCACTTCCGGCGCATAGTCGTCGGCATATCTTGTCTTCGCTCCGAGAGACTTCAGTCCCTCGTCCTTTCTGTTTTCACTGTTGTTGCTCATATGTTGAATATCCTCCATACACTGTAGTTGATTCCTTCGTCATAAACATCGGTGTGCTCGTGAGCCTTCGTCATGCCCACCACCCTCACCGTGACGGGCAGCACCATTATCTCGTAAAGCGTCTTGAGCACCACCTGCGAGATGATGAGCGACGGCATCTCAGCCAACGGCACCACTCCGGAGAGGGCGAGCGGAAAGAATATCAGCGAGTCGGCAGTCTCACCGAACACCGTGCTGAGCACCGCGCGCAGCGAGAAATGACGCCCTCCGTGAGCCACCTTCATGCGGCTCATGACGTATGCGTTGATGAACGAACCGACAAGAAACGCCACGAACGAAGCCGCCGCGATGCGCGGAGCAAGACCGAACACGGCGTGGAATCCGGCGTCGTTGTCCCAGTAGGGCGCGCCGGGAATGGCGTCGGCAAGCGCGCCGAACATCACGAACATGAAGTTCATGGCAAAGCCCAGCCATATGAGCAGCCGCGCCTTGGCATATCCCCACACCTCACACACGCAGTCGTTTATGATATAAGACACGGGAAACACGAGCAAGCCGCCTGTGATGTTTACCGGTCCGAAGGATATCTGCTTTGTCTCAAGCACGTTTGCCGTAATAAGACAAACGCAGAAGAGCGTGCTGAAAAGCATGAACAGCACACTCACTGTCTTCCTGTTTATGTCCATATTCTTGTTTTTTAAGAGGTTTGTCAAGCACTCTGAATACAAATTCAACGGCAAAGTTACATATTTTTAATTGATTAATTACCGCATTACGGAATAAAATATATATATTTGCGACCGGTTAGTTTTTATTATTTTAAATTATAATCATTATGAAGAATACCATCATCACAGCCGCACTCGCGCTATGCAGCATGCCGCTCATGGCACAGACAGGCGGCGGAGACACAGCCTACGACATAAAAGGCACATGCCCGGCAGACATCGCCAAGGTATACATAATAGACCTCATGAAGGGCGTGAAAGACAGTACGGAGACGAAAAACGGAGCGTTCGAGATAAAGGGAACCGACAAGAAGGACGCATTCCTCGGCATCGCAGGAAAAGGAAAGTCGAGCTACATCGTCTTCATAAACGACGGAAAGCCACTGAGCGCGGACCTTGCCACAATGACGCTCAAAGGCTCTGAGCTCAACAACAAGCTCAACGCATACGACCGCCAGCTCGATGCCATCAACAGCGAGGCAAGAAAATACGTGGAGCAATTCAACGAGGCGCAGAAGAGTGGCAAGTCGGAAGCCGAGCTGAAGGCTCTCGCCGATGAGCTGACAAACAAATACCTGAATCCTATAATGGAACGGTCAACAGCACTCACAAAGCAGATAGTGCGCGAGAACACCGACAACATCATCCCGGCAGCGTTCATCAACAACATAGTGTACGACTGTGAACTGCCTGAGCTCAAAGAACTGCTCAATCCGGAATATGCCTACACCAAACACCCAATGGCGGCACACGCGAAGGCATACATGGCTGAGCTCGAGAAGAAGATGGCTATCATCGGAACGCAGTTCAAGGACCTCGAGATGAAGGGAACTGACGGAAAGACGCACAAGCTGAGCGAATATTGCGGCAAGGGAAACTATGTCCTGATAGACTTCTGGGCAAGCTGGTGCGGACCGTGCCGTGCGGAGATGCCCAACGTGAAAGCCAACTATGAGAAGTATCATCCCAAAGGTTTCGAGATTGTGGGACTTTCGTTCGACAACAAGGAGGACGCATGGAAGAAGGGAATGGCAGACCTCGGCATGACGTGGACCAACCTCTCCGACCTGCAGGGATGGAACTCCATCGCGGCAAAGACTTACAACATACGCTCCATACCGTCGAGCCTGCTCGTAGACCCGCAGGGAAAGATTGTGGGACTCGACCTCAGAGGCGAACAGCTGGGCAACAAACTGAAGGAGATTTACGGCTTCTGACACATGCCGGATGACTGAAGGCCTACGCCTTGCAAGATGCTGTCTTAGCATCGGGCAAGGCGTTTTTCATTGCAGGCGTAAGAGTGCGTGACCGGATGAAGCCGTTATCAGCACGGCATTATGACACTCTGCGGAACACACCGCCGACCGGATTACGGACCAGACATCAGTGTGTAATAACCGTCTTTCACCTTATTTACAGGCTTTTCCTACCTATTTCTCACTGCTGCCGTCATCCTGTTTCGAGCCCTTGTCGTATGCGGCGCGCCACATCTCAGGCAAAATCTGGAGCACGTCTGCCAGATACCGGCACGGGACACGGATGAAGCCGGATGACCGTTAAGTTTCAATGAACCGACAGCCGCCAAAAACGCATGTTTATGCAATGGCTGTTGCATAAACATACACATCATGTCCTGTCAACCCGCTGAGAACAGCGTATTTCCAGCCGGAAGCGATATGGATGGCAAATACGGCAGTTTTGACGGTTTCATACAAGTGTCTGACAGTCAGCCGATTGACCATTTTTATTCATCGGGAAGGGTTTCACTGTGACGCGGAACGGGCTTTTTCGCACTGCGAAACGGTACGTTTCGTGACGTCACACAGCATGTTCCGCACCATAACAAAGCCCGTTCCGCACAACAATAAAAGCCGTTTTCCTCATTAATATCCACATCCCTACCCTGCAAAACACCCGCAAAGAACGGCTGCCTCCGCTTTTTCCATTCATATTTTAAGGCTGCGACACACGTCCGTTTCCCTGTTTCGCGATTTTATTCTGTCAAAAATTTTTACTGCGTAAAGTGTATATTTATACATCAGAAAGAATGGATTTATAACTCAGAGTGGATATAATGATGATTCAGAGTGGATATAATTGCGGTTCGTATGGAATATAATGACCTGAATAACACTATTGCATACAGCATCACATCAACGATACTCCGTCACGGCACAATACCCGACGACACCGCATATTTCCTAAGTAGAGACGCAAAATCTTGCGTCTCACAAGCAGCCATGCTCCATTTATTGGGATGATGATACGCCTGTCGTTGCCGCACTTTTTGCTCGGGAGACGCAAGATTTTGCGTCTCTACCGGCTGACGCCATTGTCATTATTGCTGGGAAACTACATGACTGTATACGCTGCAAACCTAAGTAGAGACGCAAAATCTTGCGTCTCACAAGCAAACATACGCCATTTATTGGGATGATGAAATACCTGCCATTGCCGCGTTTTTTTCTCGGGAGACGCAAGATTTTGCGTCTCTACTGGGGAGGATGCGCCATTTATTGAGGCAATGAAATGCCTGTCGTTGCCGCGTTTTTCTACTCGGGAGACGCAAAATATTGCGTCTCTACCGGCTGACGCCGCAAATACATGACACTGGAAAAACACACGCGATGCACCGTACAGCCGTCCCCTATCCGGCATAAAACAAAAAAAATCCCCGGACGCGGACGTCCGGGGACAGCATTTAACGCTATAACATTATGTTTTTTGCCAACCTTTATAATATAACTCTTATATGATTACTCCACTGTAATCTGTCTGCTGATTTTGTGCTCTTCCTTCTTTATCTTGGGAAGTTCCACTGTGAGCACTCCGTCGGCTACTCCTGCCTTAATCTTCTCCTTGTCTACATCGTCCGGAAGGATAAGAGTCTGCTCGAACTTAGAGTAGGCGAACTCGCGGCGCAGATAGTGAGCCTTCTTGTCCTCTTCGCGCTCCTCACGCTTGTTCTCCATCTTTATGGTGAGGTCACCCTCATCGTTTATGTGAACCATGAAATCTTCCTTGCGCATTCCCGGAGCGGCAAGCTCTACTATGTAGCTGTCTTGTGTCTCCTTGACGTTGATGGCTGGAGCCGTGGCGTTGGTCTTTGGTGAGTTGACAAACAAGTCGTTGAACACTTCTGGTAACCATGAATTTCTGTAAACTGGCATCATAATCAATACCTCCTTATTATTTTTTTAGTTGTTTGTTTTCTTGTTATGCCTTTGTTTAAAGGCTTCACCCATATATATACAACTAACGTACCAAGAGGAGATTTATGACACATTGTCGTACAGATGTGCCATCCTGTCACACCAGCGTCACCTGTTCCACTTCTCCACGAAAGCTTTCACACGTCCGGTGTACTCCTTCTTGTGGTCGCGGTAGGACACGGCATGCGCGCTGCCCGGAGCTATCCACAACGACTTGGGCTGCGGTTTTGCCTCATAGCACGGGTAAACCATCTCCGTAGGCACAAAGTCGTCCTTGCCTCCGTGTATGAATAGCATGGGCTTATGGCTGTTCTTCAACTGTCTCACCGGCGACGCCTCACCGAAGCTCCATCCGTACTTCAGCTTGCATAGCATGCTCGACACATACAGCAAAGGAAACTCGTGAAGGTCGAAACGCTTCTTCATCTCGTGTGCGAACTCGTCCCACGCACTGGTGTATCCACAGTCTTCCACGAAGCATTTCACATAACCGGGCGTCCGCTCACCGGCGATGTTCATGGTGGTGGCGGCACCCATTGACACTCCGTGCACCACCATGCGCGACTCGCATCCGTCCTGCCGGAACATCCTTTCAGCCACACCCATCCAGTGCATCACGTCGAGCCGGTCTTTCCATCCCATCTGTATGTCGTCTCCGTCGCTCAGTCCGTGACCGTGAAGGTCGGGCAACAGAATGTTATAACCCATCACCTTATTATATATATAAGCTATGTGGAGCATCCCGGTGGAACGGTCTTTATAGCCGTGAACCACAATGGCGGTGCGTCCGCGGGCACTGTCGGAGCGCGCGAAGATGGCATGTGCCCTCTCGCCGTCGGGCATCACGATGAACGTGTCGCGCAGTATGCCGTTGTGTCTGAGGCTGTCGAGCCATGGGAGTGTCTCGGGATAGTTCTTCATTACATATGCATAGCTTTTCTTTTTTGCCCTGTCTGCGTTGGACAGGGCATAGTCGAGCATGTAGAAGCCCGAACCTATCATGACCGCGAAGAGCGTTGACGCCACTATCACAGCCGACCATAACAGTTTCTTTTTCATATCGTCAGTCGTTTGATTGTTTCTTTTATGTTCTCGCGGGCTGTGTCGGGGCGCATGGCATATGCCGTGTCCATGTCAGCGGGCGTCACAGCCTCCACCCGCGCAAAACCGGCTTCGAGCAGACAGGAGACGTCTGCCACACTTCCGGCTATGAGCCATACGGGCACGCCTGCCGCACGTGCACGCGCCAGGACACTGCCGGGCAGCTTGCCCATGAGTGTCTGGCGGTCGGCGCGCCCCTCACCGGTTATGACGCACGTGGCGTCATGGAGCATGCCGTCGAAGCCTGCCATGTCGAGCATAAGGTCGGCTCCGCCTCGCACCGTAGCACCGAGATACTGCATGAAGGCATATCCGAGTCCGCCTGCCGCACCCGCACCCGGCTCGCACGAGCGGTCGAACCCGAAGTGGCGGGCTGAAAAACCGGCAAACCGGCGGGCGCGTCCGTCGAGCAAGTCCACATCGTCAGGCGTAGCTCCTTTCTGCGGTCCGTAGACACAGGCTGCGCCTTCAGGACCGTAAAGCGGATTGCGCACATCACAGGCAATGGTGAACCGGCACTGTCCGAGAACACTGCGGAGCGCGTTGTCGAATGTTCCTCCGTCGGCAAAGGCGTCTGTTAGGGCGCGCAGCATACCCGTTCCGGCATCACTAACGGCACTGCCGCCCAGTCCCACCACAATGTTGCGGCAGCCGCGCCTCACGGCATCGGCGACAAGCTCGCCCACTCCATAGGACGTGGCTCTCACCGGACTGCGCAGCTCAGGCTCTATCAGGGTGAGTCCGCATGAGGCGGCTGACTCGATGTAGGCAGTGCCTCCGGCATCTGTCACATATCCGGCTGTGACGGGACGCATCATCGCGTCGTGCACCAAAACCGCATGCCGGCTTCCTCCTGCCGCGCTCATTACGGCATCGAGCATCCCTTCCCCGCCGTCCGACACCGTCAGTCTCGACACCTCAACGTCCGGCACAGCATCACGGAGAGCCTCCTCCGCCGCCGCTCCGGCTTCGCATGAGGACAGGCATCCTTTGAAAGAGTCGATTGCAAGAACATATTTCATATCATGAATATTATATTTATGTAAATATCAATGCAATAAAACAAGTATCTGACAAAGATACGTATTGATTGCGACTTTTAGCGTGAAAAAGGCATAAAAAAGGCACGCGGCGGACAAAATAACGCTTCATGGTGTGAAAAACATGGGATGCATGCGTTCTGAACGCATGCATCCCGGTATATCGTATGGCTGGCATCTTAAGGTGTCTCAGCCGGAAACGCACCGCTGAAAGGATTATTCCTCCTTGCGGTCGTCTATATTGTCACCCTCGGTAGGAGCCAGTGCTTCCTTGAAGTCAGTTATACCGTTCTTCACAAGGAGGTTGTACCACTGTATAAGTTTCTTGATGTCACCGTCGTGCACACGGTCGCGGTCGTAGTTGGGAAGCACCTCCGCGAAGAAGGCATGCAGCTCTTCCTTGGAGCATTTTTTATAGTTGAGCCCGCACTCTTTCTTCTCTTCCTTTTCGCCAAGGCTCTCAAGCACCTGCCACAGGGGCACGTCATCGCTGTCGGTATACATCGCTATGTCGGCGAGACTCGTCACACGGTCTGACGCGAACGCCGGCATACGGTGGCGAGCCTCATCAAGAGATTCAACAATAAGATTCATTTTTCCACGCGAAACCAGACGGTAAAGCCCCGGTTTGCCTGCGATTGAAAGAATTGTTTCCATTTTTATAATCTTTTGTTTATTTTGTTTATTATGGTGTTAATCTGTAAATCTATGTCATGAAAGCCGTCGTTGACTATCTCGAAATCGCTGCGTGAGACGACCTCATGCTGCGGCAGCTGGCGTCCTATCCATTCGAGTGCCTGCCCGCGCGTTATGCCGTCGCGTGTCATTATGCGCTTTATGCGCAGCTCGACGGGAGCAGTGACACACACGACAAAGTCAAAAGGCACCCGCTTGTAGAATCCGCTGTCGAAGAGAATGGCACTCTCAAGCCACTCGGTGGATGAGGACAGATAGTCGGCGGCGACGGCTGGATGCACTATATCGGCAACGGCACTGTTGTTGGCATCGCTCGCAAGGAGAAAGGCGGCAAGCACCTGTTTCTGCAGCACACCGTCTTCATACACCGCGTCGCCTACAAGCCGGCGGAGCGCGTCGCGCAGTTCGGGCGATGTGCGCATCAGTCTTTTGGCGGCGGCGTCACAGTCGTAGACATCAATGCCACGGTTGTTGAGCGACCGGCACACAAAAGACTTGCCGGCACCTATGCCTCCTGTTATCGCTATTCTCATTTTTCAGTATTCTGTTTTCGGTGTCATCACAACGTCAGAAGCGCAATGCCGTTCCGCGCAGACCGCCTTTATGCAGCCTGACGCCCGTACAACGGTCCTGTCGCGGACAAATGTCTCTACTGCTGTTCAACCAGATAGTCCACCTGATTTATCTCAAGCTGTGCGTTACGCACCATGTAAGGACTCTTTACCAGATGTAGCTCGCACTTGTCTGAAGTCTGTTTCGTCACTTCATTATAATCCACCACAACTACAAACTGATCGGCTTTCACCGTGCGGAACATGCTTGCGCCTACAATGAACTTCACGCTGACATGCGACGGGAATGTGCGCAGCACTTTCCCCTCAGGCAGATTGATGGCTCTGATAGGTACAGATACCCTCTCCTCGGTGAGAATGTCGGGATACAGTCCGATGCGTACTGTGGACGGAACACACTTCACTCCCTGCATTCTGGCTATCGGAACTTCTCTTATGACGGTGTCTTCAAAGTTGACAATGCGTATCGGCTCTGTTTTCACATAGCGTATGCTGTCGAGCATTTTCTTGCTCGCATACACTGTGACCTTATCAGGCCAGAAACGCATTGACGCCAGATAGTATGACTTTCCGGGCGTAACAGAACCGTCCATACGCACAGGAACCGTCTTGGAAGCGCCGAAATTGAAGTAAAAATCAAGTTTGTCGGGATTGACAGACACTATCTTCGACGAGCCCATAAGCTGCTGATATACAAGCTTCTGAATATCAGCCGGAGGAACAAGTCCGTATCCTGTCTGCTTGTTGGCATATGCTCCGAAATTTATCCTTACCGGACGTATGCGCCTGCTGTACATGTATGTTACAAGCGTGAAGCCTTTATCACGCACCGTAACCTTGACTGTGGAGTCCATCTCCGTGGTAAGCACCACATTCTTCGGGACATTGGTGAGCGACATCGGCACCGTTATCTCACGCTCATAGGTCTCGTTGAGAGCCATCATAAGCCAGAAAATGGCACTGAGAGCAAGAAAAAACAAAAAAATCAGAAACTCCTTGTTCAAGAATCCGAACAAGAAGTTCCTGATGTTTTTATAGTCGTGCGACAACCGCTCCATCCCTTAATCGTTCAAGCTATCATATGTTATAGCGAATGCGCAACGTCACGCATTAGGCATCTGTGAACTGGGATCGGCGAAAACGTAACCCTTGTCTACAGTAACGACAACACCGCGTGATATCTCAACATCAACGGTGTTGGCAGTCAGATCCACACGTTTTACTGTCCCGAATATTCCTCCGCCGGTAACAACCTTTGCTCCCTCGGCAAGAGAATTCTGGAACTTGCGTATCTCTTTCTGTTTCTTCTGCTGTGGACGTATCATGAAAAGCCACATGATAACGAAGATTGCCACCATCATTACCAACATGCCCAAGCCTCCGCCCTGAGCTCCTGCTGCCTGAGCAGCCAATACCATTGTATTCATCTTTTATAGTCTTAGTGATTTTGTTTATTTTCTTTCAATTATCATTCCGCATTCACATCTTCTGCCACAGACGCGCTTCCATCACCGCTCCCCTGTGTCTCCGCAGCGGTCTGGGGCTTTTTCGAGCGCGGCTCGTCCATCGACTTGAACAGCTTGCCCGTACTGATAAGGAAACGTGCGATGGCATCGAGCATTCCGTTAATGTATCCTCCGCTCTTCGGAGTGGAATAAAGCTTCGCCAGCTCCACGTATTCGTTGATGGTGACACTTACCGGAATGTTAGGGAATGTCATCATTTCGGCAATCGCAATCTGCATTATCACGATGTCCATATAAGCCAGACGGGAGAAGTCCCAGTTGCGTGACGTCTCACTCATGTAACGCTGATACTGCTCGGCATTCAATATTGTGGTTCTGAAAAGCTTGCATGCGAAGTTCCGGTCTTCATCATCCTTATATTCCGGAAGAAGTTCTTGCTTCTGCTTCTTTTTCGGATCAAATCGCTTGATGGTTTTCAATACAAACGTATCGACTATTTCCTTGTCGTCGTTCCAGTACAGACTCTTCTCCTCAAGAATGGAGTCAAGGTCGTCGTTTTCCTGTATAAGCTGCTTGTAAAGCTTGCGCCACAGTTCACGGTCTGCCTCATACGAGTCATCTTCCGACTGCATATAATTGATGTATGTCTCGCTCTGCTCTATCTGATTGCACAGTTTTCTCACAAACTCAAGGTCCTCCTCCCACGACTGTTTCTGGGTTTCGGCGAACTCGCAGAGCATTTTGTTTTCCTCAAGTTGCACTGCAAACTTGTTGTAAGCAAACTTTGTTGAAGGCAATTCCTTATCTTCACGCTGCGCGCGTTGGGTCAATATCTCGACCCGATGTCTTTCTTCCCGCGTTATGGCAACGATGAGTTCAAGCAGATAATTGTATAAATCATATGCTTTAGAAAGGCTGAACAGGAGTTCCTTCTCAGCATTATCCATATTTTTATTGCCATTCTGATAGTAAGAATAGGTTAACTGGACTATCTTTATTCTTATTAGCTCACGATTAATCATTATCCATTCTTCAAATAAAATTCACTGCAAAAATAGATAAAAATACAGTAACCGCCAAAAAAATACAGACGTTTAATGATTTTTTTTGATATGCTTTGGGCAATCAAAAGAAAAAGAGTAACTTTGCAGCGCTTTTATGAGTACATCGATACAGAAACCCTTTTCTCGTGTGATGGCGAATTAAGGCATGACAATCATCAAACTTAATTTAGAGTAACACATTTATTATGAAAGAAATTAATGTAACAGGTCAGAAGCGCACAGCCCTTGGAAAGAAAGCTTCTAAAGAATTAAGAAAAGAAGGTCTTGTTCCCTGCAACCTCTACGGAGAGGCTACAAAGGACGGCAAACCGGCAGCAATGGCTTTCGCTGTTCCAATGAGCGAACTGCGTAAAATTGTTTACACACCTCACATATACATGATAAACCTCATCATCGACGGTGAGTCTCACACTGCCGTGATGAAAGAACTGCAGTTCCATCCGGTTACAGACGCACTGCTGCACGTTGACTTCCTCGAAGTGAACGAGAACAAGCCTGTGACAATAGGTATCCCTGTGAAGCTCGTGGGTCTTGCACAAGGTGTGCGCGACGGTGGTCGCATGAACCTCTCTATTCGCAAAATAGACGTTACAGCACCTTATACTGTCATACCGGAACACCTTGACATAGACGTGACATCACTGAAGATAGGCAAGAGCATCAAGGTTGGCGACCTCAGCTTCGAGGGTCTCGAGCTCGCTACAAGCAAGGATGTTATCGTTTGCTCTGTGAAGATGACACGTGCAGCCATGTCTGCCGCAGCTGCCAGCACAGCAGAGTAATAAGTTTCCAATAGACAATCTGATGGCGGACAGCAGTGTTTACGCATCATGAGAAAGGCTTTATGACACTCCTGTCCGCAACATTACAGTAATGGACAAATATTTAATTGTAGGATTGGGAAACCCCGGTGACGAATACGCCGGCACCCGCCACAATACAGGATTTATGATATTGGACGCTTTTGCAAAGGCGTCCAATATTGTTTTTGAGGACAAGCGATACGGCTTCGTTGCCGAGACAAGCCTCAAAGGACGCAAACTTTTTCTGCTGAAACCCACAACATACATGAATCTTAGCGGCAATGCCGTGCGCTATTGGCTCAATAAAGAAAACATAGACCAGTCGCGCCTGCTTGTCATCGTAGACGACCTTTCACTTCCACTCGGCGCCTTCCGTCTGAAAGCATCAGGCAGTAACGGCGGCCATAACGGTCTTGGCAACATACAGCAGCTGATAGGCCAGCAATACGCGCGGCTCCGCATGGGCATAGGAAACGACTTTCCACGCGGCGCGCAGGTCGACTGGGTGTTGGGAAAATACAGCGATGACGACATGAAAGTGCTTCAGCCGTCCATCGACTGCGCCGTCGACATAATAAAAAGTTTCGTTCTGGCAGGCATTGACAACACGATGAACGCCTACAACAAATTAGGGAAGAAACAATGACAGAGGAAGCAAGAATAGACAAATGGCTGTGGGCTGCACGCATATTCAAGACACGTTCCATCGCCGCCGACGCATGCAAGAACGGGCGTGTGACCATGAACAACGTCTGCGTAAAGCCGAGCCGAATGGTGAAAGCCGGAGAGGTGGTGAGCGTGAAGAAACCGCCTGTCACCTATTCGTTCCGCATTCTGAAAACCATAGAGCAGCGCGTAGGCGCAAAACTCATCCCTGAGATATATGAGAACGTCACCGATCCGAAACAATATGAGCTGCTGGAGATGAGCCGCATAAGCGGATTCGTGGACAGGGCACGCGGCACAGGGCGTCCAACAAAGAAGGAACGCAGGGCTCTCGACGCCTTCACCGATCCGGCGATGTTCGGTTTCGACGATGATTTTGACGATGAAACAGACTAACAGAATACGCATATGAAGAATATTGCAATATTCGTTTCCGGCAACGGAACCAACTGTGAGAACATTATAAAACATTTTGCAGGATCAAGAGACGTGCGCGTCGCACTTGTCGTATCAAACCGCGCCGACTCTTACGCCCTCACCCGTGCCGCCCGACACAATATTCCCACGGTGGTGATACCGAAGAGCGAATTCGGCAACGAAGCCGTTCTTATGGACACACTGCACCACCACGACATATGCTTCATCGTACTTGCAGGCTTTCTTCTCATGATTCCAGATTTTCTTGTAAAGGCATACGACCACCGCATGGTGAACATCCATCCGGCACTGCTTCCCAAATACGGAGGCAAGGGAATGTACGGCCATCATGTGCACGAAGCCGTAAAGGCAGCCGGTGAGAAGGAAAGCGGAATAACAATACACTGGGTGAGCGACGTATGCGACGGCGGAGAAATAATCGCGCAATACTCCACTCCGCTGAGCGAAAGCGACACACCGGAAGACATAGCCGCCAAAGTGCACGCCCTGGAGATGCGCCACTATCCCGAAACAATAGAGAAAGCGCTCGCCTCTCTCTGACGTCCGGCCAGACGTCAGCCGCGTGTCCGGCGTCCGGACTTCCTTCCTCCGAACATGTTCATCCTGTATTGCACCCTCAGCATGACATAACTGTTGATGGAGTTATACTCCGTGTCGTTCCTGCTGTTGGCGTTTATCGAACGTGAGAAATTGCTCTGCTCACGCAGTATATCCCTGAACTCAAGCATCAGCCTGAGCTCTTTTTTCTTAAGAAAACTCTGACTTATCTGCAGATTCCATATCAGTTCGTCAGTATTCATCGACTTTTCGTTATATCCGCGTCGGCTGTTCTGATTGATGTCCGTCCATAGCGACATGCCCCACGGAGCGTTTATGCCGACGTCCATTCCGTAAGAATATCTCCACGTGTCCATGTTCTTGTTCTCCTGAAGCATGTTCCTCGTCCTGTCGTAAGTCACAGACGCGTGCACTCCCACATCCAGCCAGTCACTCCTGTAGTTGCCGCGTATATTCTCATGCACCGATGTCGAATGCGTCACATTCTTCTCTGACACCGCACTGTTGTTCAGGTTTATGTAGCTCACGAGGTGTCTGTAGTTCAGCCGTGTGTCCGCACCCACAGTCCATACATCAGCCGTGTCTATCGACGTATTATACCCGAACCTCAGCGATCCGTTCCAGTTGCCGTTGATGTTGCACGGCTGCGTGGTGCGTGCTCCGGTTTTCTCGTCATACGTCACCATGTTGCTTATGCTGTTGCTCGTCGTGCTGAACCACGCGCCCGCGTTTATTGTGCGGTGCCGTTTCACTGAATGTGTCTTGTATTCCATATTGATATTGCTTGTGAACGACGGCTTCAGCCCCGGGTTACCCTTGCTTATGTACAGCGGATTGCTGTCGTCCGTTATGTCGAGCATGCTTGTAATGCTCGGCTGCGAAGTCGATCCGCGGTAGGTGAGCCGCAGGTCGCTGTATTTCGAGAAACGGTATCTGAAGTTAAGTGTAGGAGATATATTCGTCACCGTACGCACCGTGTCCACGAGCTGTCCCCAATAGTCCTGCACCAGATGCGAGCGTTGCGGTCTCACCACGATGCCCGCGTTGAGGTTGTACTTCTCGTCAACCACCCTCAGCTGCACATTGATGTTGTGGTTATAATTATTGTGTTCGGCATACCTGCTCAGCTCATCGTCAAGATAATATTCCAGCGGCTGGTCAAACAGTCCGAGCATACTGTCCCAGTCGCGGTATCCGTTCATGACGTCGTTCCACGCCTCTTCCGCAATGCGCTCGAAGTTGTAAGTCCTCCTGTCGCTCACGCTGTGACTGTAACGGTATTCATAGCTCATCTGCAGAAAGACGTTTTTAAGCAGCGGTTCGGTGTATGTGGCTCTCAGACTGTAGTTCAGGTTGTCCGACGGAGCCACGTTGTAGCGGTTGGTCTGATAGGTAGAGTCGTTGCCGTAAATGTCCTGCACCTGATAGAGATGGACGTTGGACGCCGACATACTCTTGCTGTCGCCCTTGCCATAGTTGACGCTTCCGTTGAGCGCGATGTTGCGTCCCTTGCCGTTAAGCTTGCGGAAGAACTGCAGAGACGCGCCCGCCGACCAGTTGCTGCCGTTGCTAAGCGACTTGTTGCGCCTGCGGTTCACCATCAGTCCGTTGTCCTCCATCACCCCGATACCGTCATCGCCGAGCGGGTCGTCAGTGTAGATGAAAGGGTCTTCCTTATAAGATGCCGACGAGGAGAAGCCCCTTCCGTCGCTAACGGAATAGTTGAACGACGGTCTGAAATTTATGTTTGTCATCGTGTCGGGCTTCCACTCCAGACGCATGTTGGCGTTCCATCCGTCGCTGCGCGAGTAGTTCTGGTTCACGCTGTTTGAGAAAGCGCCGGTCTTGTTTACGAAACTCTCTGTGGAACTCTTCGACCAGTTGTCGCTGTTGGAGTGGTTCCACCTCACTCCCCCGTCTATTTTCAGCTTGTCGCGTTTCTCATAGCTTATGTTCAGACCGGTCATCTTAGTGTGCGTCTTTCCCCCGTTGCTCATGTTGTTCATGTTGCCTATGAGCGTATAACGGAGGTCGCCATAGAACCGCGCGCCCATGAACCGCCCCCTGTATCTGTCGTGCGAGCCGTAGCCCACGTTCGTATTGACGTTGAATCCCTTCTTCATCTCCTTCTTCACACCGAAGTCGAGCACAGTCACCTCGTTGCCGTCGTCGATGCCTGTAAGCTTGGCAAGGTCGCTCTTCTCGTCATACGACTTTATCTTGTCCACTATGTCGGCAGGCAGGTTCTTAAGTCCGGTCTGCACATCTCCGCCCATGAACTCGCGCCCGTCGAGCAGAAGCCTTGTCACCTGCTTGCCGTTTATCGTTATAGAGCCGTCCTCTTCTATCTTCGCACCGGGGAGTTTCTTCACCAGCTCCTCTATCACCGACCCCTCAGCCACTCTGTATGCCGACGCATTATATACAAAGGTGTCCTCCTTAACCACCATTTTCGGCACGTTTGCCGTCACCACCGCCTCGCCGAGAAGCGTCACGCTCTGCTCGAGCATTATCTTTCCGGCATCCGTATTCCTGCCCGCCGACACCGTCACATCGTGCATCCGCTCGGTATAGCCCATGTTCGACACCTTCAGTATATACTTTCCCGGAGCGTCCGTCCTGATGTCAAACCGTCCACGGCTGTCGGTCAGCATGCCTCCCACAAACGTGGTGTCGCTCTTTAGCAGCTGCACTGTGGCTCTGAAGAGCACACTGTCGTTTGAGGCGTCGACAACGGTTCCTGTTACTGACGGTTTCTGTGCCGACGCGCTCACGCACGAAACCACCAATATAATATATATAATAATGAGTCGCAGATTCATAATAATAGTTGGTTTAATATTTGACGCGCGCCGCATGATAAGGTTTAAAGACAGTGTAAAAAAATACCCGGACACATCGTTCACACGATACGTCCGGGCTTGCAGATATATGTTTCACTGATTACGTCACATCATTGGCATCATAGGGAATCCGCCGCGCGGAGGACGTCCGCCTCTGTTCCCTCCACGTCCGCCGGGTCTGCCCGGTCCGTCAGGTCTGCCCGGTCTGTCGGGTCCGCCTCTCATTTCCCTGCGCGTGTTCTTGCCTCCGAACATATTGAAACGGTAGACAACGTGCAGCATGGCATAGCTGTTTATCGAGTTATACTCCACGTCGCTGCGCTGCATGGCGTTGATGGTGCGACTGAAGTTGCTCTGGTTGCGCAGTATGTCGTAGAACTGAATCATCACCGACAGCGGCTTGCCTTTGAGGAAGCTTTGTGATATCTGCGCGTTCCACACGAGCTCGTCGGTGTTGAACGACTTGTCGCTGAATCCGCGCCTGCTGTTCTGATGGAGGTCTGTAGAGAGGCTTGTGCCCCACGGACAATCAAGAGTCAGCGACGCGCCGTATGCGAACCTCCATGTGTCCATGTTGCTCTGCGATTGCAGTTTGTTGCGCGCATGATTGTAATTGAACGACCCGTCAGCCTCTATCTCAAGCCAGTCGTTGCGGTAGCTCAACGCAAGGCGTTCCTGCAAAGAGAGATTTCGCGTGATGTTCTTGCGCGCCTCCTCGTTCCGGTCGAGTGTGAGGAATCCCACGTTGTTGCTGTAACTCACGTCGGTCGACGTGCTCACGTTCCAGTATCCGGTGCTGTCGATGGCTATGCTGTACATCATTCCTCCGAACATATTCCAGTTGCCGTTCACGTTTACGGGTCTCGTTATTCTTCCGCCCGTGGTCTCGTCGTACGTCACTTTGCTCGCTATGCTGTTGCGTGTGGTGTTAAGATTGACGAAACCCGATATAGCCTGCTGGTGATACTCTACGAAGTTGTTGTAGTTTATGCTCAGATTGTTGGTGAACGATGGCTTCAGTCCCGGGTTACCCATCGTGATGTTGAGCGGGTCGCTGTCGTCTGTGATGTCGAGCAGGTCGCTCATTCCCGGCTGCGTTGTGTATCCGCGGTATCTCACGCGCAGGTTGCTCACCTTGCTGAAACGGTAGCGGAAGTCGAGCGTAGGCGTTATGTTGGTCACCGTGCGCGCCGTGTCCTTGAGCACGCCCAGATAGTCTTGCACGAAGTTAGAGTGCTGCGGCTGCAGGAGCACACCCACGTTGAAGTTGTATTTCTCGCCTATCATTCTGAAGGTAAGCTCTATGTCGTGCGTCCGGTTCTTGTATTCAGAATAGCGGCTTAGCCTTGTGTCAAGATAAGACTCATACGGATTGTTGAGCCGCGCGAGGTATTTGTCCCACCCTCTGTACTCTGGCGACAGTCCGGAGAAGAAGTCCTCGCCCAGATTGCTGAAGTCGTAGGTGTTCTGGTCGCTCTTGCTGAAACTGTAGTTGAACTTATAGCTCAGCTGCAGGAAGGCTCCCTTCCACAGCGGCTCGCTGTAAGTTGCCTGCAGCGCGTAGTTCCAGTTGCGCGTGGGAGTTACGCGGTAGCGGTTTGTCTGATATGTCGAGTCGGCTCCGGCTTGGTTGAGCACCTGATAAAGATGCACGTTGGTGAGCGACAGGCTGTTGCTGTTGCCTTCGCTGTAACGCCCTTCCCCACGCACGGTGAAGTTGCGCCCCTTGCTTCCCAGACGCCGGTTGTACTGCAGCGAACCGCCGAACTGCTTCGACTCGTTGTATCCTATGGACGAGCTGTTGTTGCTGTTCACCATCACGCCTTCCTTGTCCAGCGTCGCGATAGCGTCCTCGTCGAGCGGGTTGTCCACGTAGTTGTAGGGGTCGGAGTTGTATGATGCCGAGCGGTTTGTTGAGCGGCTGTCGTTTGCCGAGTAGCTCACCGACGGTCTGAACATGATGTTTGTCATGGTGTCGGGCTTCCATTCCAGCCTCATCTGTGCGTTCCATCTGTCACCGCGCGTGTAACTCTGGTTCAGACTGTTTGAGAACGAGCTCAGCGTACTCACGAAGTTCTCCGCCGAACTTTTCGATCGCGCGTCGCTGTTGTTGTGGTTCCAGCGCACGCTTCCGTCCAGCTTGAACTTCTCTCCGTCGTCGTAGTTGAAGTTCATACCAAGCATCTTCGACGTGTTCAGTCCGTTGCGCCCGCGTCCGAAGTTGCCCCGTCCGCCTCCACCCGGAAAGCCCTGGTTGTTCACATTGTTGGCGTTGCCCATGAACATGAACCTCAACTTGTCCGTGAAGTATGCCCCCATGAGCCTCTCGGCATACCGGTCTTCCGTTCCGTAGCTCACGTCGGCGTTGCTGAAGAGTCCGCGGTTCATGCCACGCTTCAGTGCGAAGTCGAGCACGGTCTCCTCGTTGCCGTCGTCAATGCCCGTCACTCTCGACAGGTCGCTCTTGTCGTTGTATGCCTTCACCTTCTCTACGATGGACGTGGGAAGGTTTTTCAGAGCCGTCTCCGTGTCTCCCGTCATGAACTCCTTGCCGTCCACCTTTATCTTCTTCACCTCCTGTCCGTTGATGGTCACCTTGCCGTCGTCGTCTATCTTTGCGCCCGGCAGACGCTTTATCAGCTCTTCTATCACCGAGCCTTCAGGCGTCCGGTAAGCCGCCGCGTTGTACACCAGCGTGTCTTCTCTCACCACCACCCTTGCGGCATGTCCCGTCACGGTGGCTCCCTTCAGCATCGTGGCTTCCGCTCCGAGCACCACCTCGCCCATGTCGGTGTCCGAGCCGTCCTTCACCTCCACGTTCTTGAAAGCCGGGATGTATCCCACGCTTGAGAATTTAAGTATGTACTTTCCGTCCGAAGGTGCCTTGAGCCTGAATTTTCCGCTTTCACCGGAAGTGGCGCCTGTGACATACGTGCTGTCGGCTGTGAGCATCTGTATCGTCACCTGTGCCAGAGTCTCCTTGGTGTCGCGGTCTGTAAGCACACCCGTTATGCTACGTTCCTGGGCGTACATCACCGTGCACACCAGCGAGAACAGCATCATCATTACTGTCTTTTTCATCCTCTGTGTATGATTGTTTTCATTATGTGTTCACGCCATTTTAGACGGAACATCATTTTTAAGGTTTAATTCTGTTACAGAAAAGTGCTGATTTTTTATTTTTTCTTACAGTCTGTGACATGGCTGTCCTTCCGTCGCTACACCGTGACTCATACATGCCGATTTGCATGAATATGCGGTTTTCGCGGTAAAAAATATTGACATCATTTTTTCATGAAACAGAAACGGGCATGGCGTATTTCATGAATAAACAATGTATATAAATTCATCCGTGCCGTATCAGAAGCCCTGAACAGGCATCGGAAAGCCCGTTCCGCATATCAGAAAAGCCCGTTCCACGCATCCGTAAAGGCATTGCCGGAACGCGAAAGAGGCTCTTCCGCACCACAGGAAAGGCTCTTCGGCAACGCGGCAGGAGACATATCGCCCGACAGAACATCCTAATCCATTGAATATAAACATATTAACAAAACCTCTCAAAACTCGCGTATTTGTCTCCGGATATGCTTTCACTGATTCCGGCGGCACTCTCGTGAGGTTGACGATGAATGTTTATGCGTTTCCGGAAATGCCTTTGCATATTTATGCAATGCAAAATCCCGCCGCACATTTCACTGTGTTTTACATGAAATAATGATGGCGTCCGCCCAGTAGAGACGCAAAATTTTGCGTCTCACGAGCAAAAAACGCAGCAACGAAAGGCATTTCATCACCCCAACAAATAGCGAATCATTGCTTGTGAGACGCAAAATTTTGCGTCTCTACTTTGGTTTGCTGCGCATACCATCATGCAGTTTCCCATAAATAACAACAATGGCGTCAGCCTGTAGAGACGCAAAATCTTGCGTCTCACGAACAAGAAACTCAGCAACGAAAGGCATTCCATCACCACAATAAATAGCACATACACGCTTGTGAGACGCAAAATTTTGCGTCTCTACTTTAGTTTGCTGCGCATACCATCATGCAGTTTCCCATAAATAACAACAATGGCGTCAGCCTGTAGAGATGCAAAATCTTGCGTCTCACAAGCAAGAGACACAGCAACGAAATGTATTTCATCACCACAATAAATAGCGAAAAATTGCTTGTGAGACGCAAAATTTTGCGTCTCTACTTTGGTTTGCTGAGCATACCATCATGCAGTTTCCCATAAATAACAACAATGGCGTCAGCCTGTAGAGACGCAAAATCTTGCGTCTCACGAACAAGAAACTCAGCAACGAAAGGCATTCCATCACCACAATAAATAGCACATACACGCTTGTGAGACGCAAAATTTTGCGTCTCTACTTTAGTTTGCTGCGCATACCATCATGCAGTTTCCCATAAATAACAACAATGGCGTCAGCCTGTAGAGACGCAAAATCTTGCGTCTCACGAACAAAAAACGCAGCAACGAAAGGCATTTCATCACCCCAATAAATAGCATATCCATGCTTGTGAGACGCAAAATTTTGCGTCTCTACTTTAATTTGCTGAGCATAATATGGCGTTATTTTCATATATAAAAACAGTGCCAACGGGCGCAATGAAAACTGCTTTCCGGTTGCCGGATGCTGCCTGTTTTGTTCAAAATATAATCCTGTCCGACAGGTTATAATATGAAAGAAAATTTTCTTTTCGCTTGCTGTTGCACTCTCCTTTCATTATCTTTGCATAAGATAACCTGCACTCGGGAAATTGAAAGCAAGCTCTCTTTACACTCGTTTGCATTATCTTTGCATAAGATAAGATGCGGTTCGGCAGTATCAAATATGGAAAAACTACGTTTCTCCAATTTGCTGTTGCACTCACCTTTCATTATCTTTGCATAAGATAACCTGCACTCGGGAAATTAAGAGCAAGCTCTCTTTCCACTCGTTTGCATTATCTTTGCAAAATAAAAGCGACACTCGTGCAAACCGAAAAAGCACACTTTAAAAACCGGCAGACACCGGTCTGCCACTGCGTCACATCGCCGTGCCACTGCCGGCGGCATTCATATATACAAACATAAAGCTATGATATTATGAAACAAAGAATCATCTTATCAAAGGATATAGAGAATGAGATTGCCGAAGCAATATCAGAATGCAGACACGACAGGCTGTTCGTGCTTACCGACGAGCACACACGCGAGGTGTGCTGGCCACGGTTGCGCGACTTCCTCTCGCTCAAAGACGCCACCCTCATCACCATAAAGGCGGGCGACACTCATAAGGACATCGCGTCTGTATCAGACGTGTGGCGCAGCCTGCAAGAGGGAGGAGCCACGCGACACTCGTGCCTCATCAACCTCGGAGGAGGCATGGTGACAGACCTCGGAGGATTCGCCGCATCGACATTCAAGCGCGGCATCGACTTCATCAACATCCCAACGACACTGCTCGCCATGGTCGACGCGTCGGTGGGAGGCAAGACCGGAGTGAACTTCGGGGGACTGAAGAACGAGATAGGAGTGTTCTGCGACAGCCGGTTCGTCATTCTCGACACACTTTTCCTCAACACGCTCGACCACGACAACATCTGTTCGGGCTATGCCGAGATGCTCAAACACGGACTCCTCAGCGACGACCGCATGTGGAGCGAACTGCTTACATTCCCTCTCTGCAACCCCGACCTGCAACGCCTGCAACTCATGCTCGCCCAATCGGTGAGGGTGAAGGAGAAAGTGGTGGAGGCTGACCCGCTGGAGAAAAACATACGCAAGGCTCTCAATCTCGGACACACCGTGGGGCACGCTCTGGAGTCGCTGGCTATGCGTAAGGGGCAGCCCGTGCTGCACGGATATGCCGTAGCATGGGGACTGGCATGCGAACTGTTCATCAGTAATATAAAAGAGGGATTCCCGACAGACAAACTGCGGCAGACGGCGGCATTCATTCGCGAGAACTACTCGCTGCCGATGGTGACGTGCGACGACTACCCCGAGCTGTACAGACTGATGACTCACGACAAGAAAAACACCGCAGGCACCATCAACTTCACCCTTCTCGCCGACGTGGGCGACATACGCATAAACCGCACGGCGACAAAGGACGAGATATTCGAAGCCCTCGATTTCTATCGGGAAGGGCTATGACAATGTTATATAACACATCAAATAATGGACATAGAAAAACTCAAAAGAGTAAGACTCGAGCAGGACGGACTGTCCAAGACGCTCGGAATGGACTTCATATCTACACCTGAACCCGACACGTGCATGGCACGAATGAAGGTTGGAAGACACAACAGACAGGTATTCGGATTCCTCAGCGGAGGAGCGACGCTCGCACTGGCGGAAAACCTCGCGGGCATAGGCTCGATGGCTCTGAGTCCGGGCAAGATATGCCTCGGCATCAACGTGACAGGCAACCACATGAAGGCGGTGCTCGAAGGCGACACCGTCACTGCATACGGACGGTGCATACACAAGGGGCGGACACTGCACCTGTGGCACATAGAACTGAAAAACAACGCCGGCGAACTCATCTCGTCGGTTGAGGTAACAAACTTCATACTCAACCAGAGAACGAAATGAAAAGTTATGCAATGTACCGTCTGCCGCACGGCAGAGAGATAGTAAGGATAACGCAGAGCACGGGCTTGCCCGAGGAACTGCAATCATACAGCGCGCTGAACGGACGCAGCGGGTTTGTCTTCGCACCGTTCTGCATATCGCAGTCGTGCCCCGTACTGCTCATAAAACCTGACTCCACAGAGACAATGCCTGCTCCGGAATGCCTGGACACAAACGCTCCCTGCGTTCCGCAACACCCTGACGACACGCAGGGACGGAGCGTGTATGCGGCTGACTTCGCCGCCTTCCACGAGGCACTCACACGCGGGGAGTTCGACAAACTGGTGCTCGCGCGAAGCACTCAGGTGGAACACGCGCCCTCCATGCAGCCTGAAGAGATGTTCATGAGGGCGTGCCGGCTCTACCCGCGCATGTTCGTGGCACTCGTATCCACACCGCAAGGGGGCACGTGGCTTATGGCTACACCTGAGATTCTGCTCAGCGGCGACGCGCCGATATACTCCACCATGGCTCTGGCGGGCACCATGCGGCTGGACGACAGTCAGCTGTCGTTCGACACACCAGGGCACGATTCTGACACAGACAGCATCGTGTGGGACGACAAGAACACGCTCGAACAGGAATACGTGGCGGCATATATGCGCGAGCGCATAGCGCACTTCGCCTACAACATAAGCAGTAAAGGACCCTATACGGCACGCGCCGGACGGCTGGTACACCTGCGCACGGACTTCACGTTCACGCTCACCGACATGCATCTTCTGGGCGACATCATCGACAGTCTGCACCCCACGCCTGCCGTGTGCGGCATACCCAAGGACGAGGCGCGGCGGTTCATCATGACGCATGAGTCGGCTGGACGCGGATATTACAGCGGTTTCAGCGGTCCGATAAATCCCGACGGTGCCACACGGCTGTTTGTCTCGCTGCGCTGCATGAGCATCGGCGAGAGGACATGCCGTCTGTATGCCGGAGGCGGACTGCTGCGCGAGAGCGACGAACAGCATGAGTGGGAGGAGACTGAATGTAAGATGGACACCATGAGGTGTGTGATAAACAACGGTTGAAATGTACAGCAACAAGGAGAACGTCAACATTCTTACGGCACTGCTCGCCGCCTACGGGGTGCGCCATGCGGTGGTGTGCCCGGGCAGCCGCAACGCACCCATAGTGCACAATCTCAACGAATGTCCCGGCATAGAGTGTCATCCCGTGACCGACGAACGCTCGGCTGCCTTCTGTGCCATAGGCATCAGTCTGGCGACCGGCATGAGTCCGGTGGCTGTGTGCGTCACGTCAGGCTCGGCGTTGCTCAATGTTGCGCCTGCCGTAGCAGAGGCGTTCTACCGCCACATACCGCTCATCGTCATCTCGGCAGACCGTCCGGCACAGTGGATAGGACAGCTCGACGGGCAGACACTGCCTCAGCCGGGGGCTTTCGGCATGATGGTGCGCAAGGACATAAGCCTGCCTGAGCCGCACAACGATGAGGAGCGGTGGATGTGCGGACGCATGGTGTGCGAGGCTCTCTATCTTTCCACATGCCGCACTCCTGCTCCGGTGCATATCAATGTGCCGATAACCGAACCGCTTTTCACCTTCGACAGTGAGCGTCTGCCCGACGTGCGCGCCATAAGACGGTGCCAGCGCGACAGCCGGGACTGCATGTGCGACACTCTGCCCGACGGATGGTTCGGGGCACGGAAGCCGATGGTGGTGATAGGACAGATGCCTTACGGAGCGATGGACAGCCGCACGCTGAAGGAGCTCTCACGCTCGTTCGTCACGCTGTGCGAGCCGCTCGGAGCCGACGCTGTGCACTTCGACGAGGTCATACGCGCCATAGGCAATGACCGCGACTACATGCCCGACTACATTATATATATAGGTGACACTGTCGTAAGCAAGGCTGCACGACGCTTTCTGAGACTCTCCGCCGCGCCGTCTTGTCTGCTCACGCCGGACGCAGCGACAATATCCGACCCTCTCATGCATCTCTCCCACATCGCCCAGTACGACAGCGCGGAGGCTCTGAAAGACTTGCCACGCCTGCTGAGTGGCAGCTGCCGCGACACCGCAAAACCTCTTCCGCCAGACGCTGCGGAGGAAACAGAAGTCTCACGCACGCGGTTTCTCCGGCTGTGGAACGCCGCGCTCGACACCGCGCGACGCCATTCGGAGGACTACGAACCGGAATATTCGTCAATGGCTGCGGTGAGATACTTCGAGCAACAGCTTGCCGACATGGAATATGACTGGCACGTGCATTACGCCAACAGCTCGTCGGTGAGGCTCGCCAACATCTTCGCGGCGCACCACGTGGAGTGCAACCGCGGTGTGAACGGCATAGAGGGATGCCTGTCAACAGCGGCTGGCCACTCCATGGCTACGGCTGACATGGTGTTCTGCATCATAGGAGACCTGAGCTTCTTCTACGACCAGAACGCGCTGTGGAACACTTCGCTGAAAGGCAATCTGCGCGTCATCATGCTCAACAACGGAGGCGGAAGCATCTTCCGAGGACTGCCGGGACTGAGCGACAGCGCGGCGGCTGACCGTCTGGTGGCGGCATGTCACGCCACGACAGCGGAGGGAATATGCACGCAAAACGATGTAGGCTACATTGCCGCACACAACATGGAGGAAATGCGGATAGGCATAGTGACACTGCTCACACGCCGCTCCTCACGTCCAATGCTGCTTGAAGTGATGACCGATGCGACGACAGACAACGACGTGATTGCCGCATACTTCAATTCTCTTTCACTCTGACACACCGTCCGGACACACTCCTTTCACAACAAACAATACCCGAACAACATCCTCACACTCTCTTCCATCACATCCGTCCGGTGCCGCACCATCCGACTGGCGGCACCGGATGACAGCACGCATACGTCCGTTCCGGACAATAGAAAATACTATACTTGTATACTAAAACACCTTTTAAGTTTTACAAATGTCACCAAAACACATTATAACCCAGCATTTTGCATAAAATAAACGATAAAATATTGTCATATGTAAGATGTTTTCCTTACATTTGTAAAATATTTTACAGCACGTTTAAAATTTATATTTATGAGAAAACTTTTACTTATCGCAGCTGCCCTTTTTTCTTTAGGCAGCATGGCACAAAGACCATTTGAATCACACACAACATTCAACACCCTCAACAAGAGTATGAAATTAAACAGCCTCACGAGCCGGATGCCGGCAGCACGCATCGCAAAACCGGCGAACGCTCAAGCCAAGGCTCCGGCTAAAGCGCCCGAAGGCGAGTCTCACACTTACTACCTCGACTGCTTCAACTCATGCTTTAAAATAGGCGATATACCTGAAATACACAAAGCCATAGACATTGTGTTTGCAGCCGACAACAAGGTTTATATCAAGAATATGATGTACCCGTCGATGTTCGACACCTACATTGAGGGAGTGCTGAAGGATAATGTCATTACCATCAAAAACGGTCAGCAGATAGGAGAAGTTCAGGGACGTAATATGGTGTTATGCAACATGACATATGATAAAGCAACCAATAAGATAAATACGGACACGTCAAACGACTTCACTCTTACAATAGACAAGGACTACGGTGTAATAACAAGCGAACCCTCAAGTTATCTCGGAATATGTACCGATGATTACCAGATAACGTTGACTGAAGCCGGAAATATGCAGTTCATACCGGCTGAGCTGTTCCCCGAAGCTGACGAATATGAATACACATACGACTATGAATCGGCAAAAACTCCGCAGCAGAAAGGCAAGAAGGGCACCGTGCAGATAATCAAATTCGGACAATACAGATACATCAAAGGGCTGATGCCGGAAGCGGCTCCTGACGCATGGGTGATGGCAGAAGACAATAACGGCACACTCACAGTCTCCTTACCGCAAGCCATCGGGGAAGACTACGCTGCTGTTTTTGTCGACTTCAGCCAGGGAGGTACCTTCATCTTCGATCCCGTCACATTCAAATATGATGCTGCCTCAGACTCTTATGTGATGTCAGAATATTCACTCATCGATCTGTTCCCGACATACAACGAGAAGACGAATACATATAGCGTTGGCTACAGCACAAGCTACAACAACCTGAAAATAAAGGCAACGACAACAGGAATAAGCAGTGTCGTGAACTCAGACGCCGATGTTGTGTCAACGGAATATTACGACCTCTCTGGCAGAAGGGTAAGCGACGCGCAGAAGGGATTGTACATTAAAGTGATGAAATATGCCGACGGAACGACAAAGAGCGTGAAGACCGTTAAGTAATAAATATGTAAAAGCAGGCAATAACATCAATTGTCCATATACAATTTTACGGCAGGCTTGTCTTATGAAAGGCAAACCTGCCTTTTTTATGTATGTAAGCGGACTCATACTTTTCCAATCCCGAGCCGGTGTGAACTATCCTGTCTCTCATACATACGGTGTCGGCGGATGCATGCAAAACACAGGATGACAGCACTCTTATGCCTTTCCCGACACACTAAAAAAGCAAAACCATAAACGAAAAGCACCGTACCGGATCAAAAAAAACGTAAAAACCAGTACAAGAAAAACACAGAACTGGCACACTAAAAATACGAAAGCCGTACACGAAAAATACAAAAGCCGTACACGAAAAATACAAAACCGGTATTTAAAAAACACCTAAACACCACTCGAGAAACATAAAACAAATACACGAAAAACGTAAAACCGATACACGAAAAACACCGAACAGACACAAAAAAAACACAAAACCGACACACGGAAAAGCCTTTCTCATCGTCCAAAAGCCACCAAAAAGAACAATATTTAGGCATTTTGTATAAATTAATCGGTATTTTATTGTAATTTGAAAGATATTTTATCTACTTTTGTAAAAATTTTTTCAACACTTTAAAAACTAACATTTATGAGAAAACTTTTACTTATCACAGCTGTCCTTTTTTCTTTAGGCAGCATGGCGCAAAGACCGCTTGACTTCACCAAAAACATCAGGACATTCAACAAGAACCTGAAACTGAACAGTCTGATGAGCCAAATGCCGACCTCACACATCGCAAAACCTGCGAAGGCACAAGCCAAAGCTCCGGCTAAAGCACCCGAAGGTGAGTCTCGCACATATTACCTCGACTTCTACAATCAATGCTATGGTGTGGGCATAGTTCCTGAAGTTCACAAAGCAGTCAACATCATATTCGGTTCTGAAAACAAGGTTTATATACAGAACATGATGTATCCCTCAGAATTTAATACATACATTGAAGGTGAGCTGAACGGTAACGTTATCACAATAAAGAACGGACAGCTGATCGGTGAGATACAAGGATATAACATGGTATTATGCAACATGGTTCTGGATGAAACGACAGGACAGATAAGCCTTGACACATCAAACGACTTCACTCTTACCATAGACGAGAACTACGGAATAATAACAAGCGACATAACAGGATTCATCGGAATATTCACCGAAGGTTACGAAATGGTTTACACCTGTTCAGGAATGATGCAGTTCACACCGGCAGAACTGTACCCTGAAGCAGACGAACACGAATACACATACGACTATGAAGCATACAGCACTCCGCTTCAGACAAACAAGAAAGGCACTGTCCAGATTATAAATCTCGGTCAGTACAGCTACGTTAAAGGTCTTATGCCGGAGGAAGCACCGGACGCATGGCTTATGGCAGTAAACGAAAACGGCTCGTTATCAATCACCTTACCGCAAATCATTGAGGAAGACCGGTGTGCCGCTTTCGTCGATTTCAAAGACGGAGGAGCTATTATCCAGACGCCTGTAACATTCGAATATGACAAGGCGTCAGACTCTTACGTATTGTCAGAATATTCTCTTACAGATTTGTTCGCATCATATGATGAGGCGAGCGGAACCCTTGGCATAGGTTACAGCGCAAGCTATGACAATCTGAAGATAAAGGCATATACTACCGGAATAAACAAGGTTGAGGACTCAGACGCCGACGTTGTGTCGACAGAATACTACGACCTCTCAGGCCGCAGTCTGAACAATGCCCAGAAAGGCATCAACATCAAGGTGATGAAATATTCTGACGGAACAACCAAGACTGTGAAGGTTGCAAAGTAAGAAACAGATAAAAGCAAGCATACATTATATTATTTATATGTAATTCCGGGCAGGTTTGTCTTATGAAAGGCATGCCTGCCTTTTTTATGGACATACATTTTGTGGTGCGGGAAAGGGAAAGTCAGCCGGTGACGGTTTGCTGTTATGACAAAAAATTGATAACTTTGCGGATATGGCGGCAAAGGGACTGACGGGCGGAAGTGCGTGTCCTGTCATACGCAAGGCGGCACTACGCGGCACGGCATTTCCCTGACACCTTTGCCGACAGCGTTTTAAGACAACAAAAAAGCATAAAGACATGAATAAAAGAGAATGGAAACCGATAGAAGGTTTCGACTTCAAGGAGATTCTTTTCGACGAGTATAACGGCATAGCCCGCATAACAATCAACCGTCCGAGATGGCGCAACGCCTTCACGCCACGCACGACATGGGAGATGTCGCAGGCGTTCGCATGGTGCAGGGAGGCGCAGCGCATAGGGGTGGTGATACTCACCGGCGCGGGCGACAAGGCGTTCTGCTCTGGCGGCGACATGAACGTGAAGGGACGCGGAGGATATGTCGGCGAGGACGGAGTGCCGCGGCTAAACGTGCTGGACGTGCAGAAACAGATACGCTCGCTGCCGAAACCAGTCATAGCGATGGTGAACGGATATGCCATCGGAGGCGGACACGTGCTTCACCTGATGTGCGACCTCACCATAGCAAGCGACAACGCGATATTCGGACAGACCGGTCCCAAGGTGGGATCGTTCGACGCCGGCTTCGGCGCTTCCTATCTTGCGCGCATCGTGGGACAGAAAAAGGCACGCGAGATATGGTTTCTATGCAGGCAGTACTCGGCGGAAGAGGCTGAGCGCATGGGCATGGTGAACAAGGTGGTGCCCTTCGACGAACTGGAGGACACGTGTGTGGAATGGGCTGAAAGGATGATGGAGCACAGTCCGCTCGCACTGAGAATGATAAAGGCGGGGCTCAACGCGGAGCTCGACGGACAGGCTGGCATACAGGAACTTGCAGGCGACGCCACCATGCTCTACTACTTCCTGGACGAAGCACAAGAGGGAGGCAGGGCGTTCCTCGAGAAGCGCAAGCCCGACTTCGGCAAGTTCCCGAAACTGCCCTAAGCCTCTCTGAGAGACCGTGAGAAGGTCATCACCACAACAGAAAAGGAACGACAAGACACCATTATGAGAAAAATAAGCGTCAGACAGCGCACGCTCCACTTCAGACAACCTGCCGGAACGTCGCGCGGAACATACACCACACGCACGTCGTGGTTTCTGGAAATGACGTCAGACGACGACCCGGGACGCTCCGGAACAGGAGAGTGCGCGCCCCTGCCCGACCTCAGCTGCGACGCCTCTCCGGCTTATGAGCAGACACTGAAGGCATTGTGCCGGATGTATGAGACGAGGCAGTCGATAGACTACAGCCTAATGCGTCCCTACCCGTCGATGCTCTTCGGCATGGAGACGGCAGAGAGAAACTTTGAGCAGGGCGGCTCTGTCATCTTCGACACACCGTTCACCCGAGGCGAGGAAGGCATACCGATAAACGGTCTGGTGTGGATGGGCTCGCTGCAGGAGATGATGAGCCGCCTGGAGGAAAAGATGCAGGCGGGATTCGCATGCGTCAAACTGAAGATAGGGGCTATTGACTTCGACGACGAGATGCGGCTGATAAGACACATCAGAAACCGCTTCGGAAAGGAATACATAGAGCTGCGAGTGGACGCCAACGGCGGTTTCTCGCCCGACGAGGCTCCGCAAAGGCTCGAACAGCTCGCGGCATACGACATCCACTCCATAGAACAGCCGATAAGGCAACGGCAGTGGACCGAGATGGCACGGCTGTGCCGCGAGTCACCGCTTCCGATAGCCCTGGACGAGGAACTCATCGGGGTGAACTCAAAGGAGATGAAGACGCAGATGCTCGACTTCATCCGTCCGCAATACATCATCCTCAAACCGTCACTGCACGGAGGCATGCACGGCACGCGCGAATGGAAAGAGCTGGCTGACAAGAGAGGCATAGGCTCGTGGATAACAAGCGCGCTTGAAAGCAACGTGGGGCTCAACGCGGTGGCTCAGCTCGCCGCAAGCGTCTACGGACCGGGCATCACCATGCCTCAGGGACTGGGCACCGGACTGCTCTTCACGGACAATCTGCCCATGCCGCTCGAGATAAGGAAAGACCGGCTTTGGCGCGTCCCGTGACAGCCCATCACTTTTATGCCTTTAGCGAAAGGCTACAACAGGCGGACATTTCAGTCCATACGGATTTGTCATAATCAGCAGCATAATATGCCGGAACAATAAAAAAATGTGTCTGCCCGTATATAATGAAACGACAGGCACACATCCGGCAAGACATAAATACGGACAAAAATGACTCTCGAACAGTTTCTTGAAGAATGGAACAATGCCGACGACTGCATCACGGTGCACACGAGCGGTTCTACGGGCAAGCCCAAGCCCATGCGCGTGGAGAAACGGCGCATGGAGGCGAGCGCACGCATCACGTGTGCCTTTCTCGGTCTGAAGCGGGGCGACACGGCTCTGCTGTGCATGCCGCTCGACTTCATCGCCGGTAAGATGGTGGTGGTTCGGGCTTTGGTGACAGGCATGCGGCTGGTGAGCGTCACGCCCGGCGGGCATCCTCTGCGCGGTCTGCGGGAGCCGCCGGTGTTCGCAGCGATGGTGCCGCTTCAGGTGTACGACAGTCTCGCCGACCCTGAGGAGCGGCGTCTGCTCATGGGCATAAGGCATCTCATCATAGGCGGAGGAGCGGTGGACGACAGTCTGTGCGACTCGTTGAAAGACTTCCCCAACGCCGTGTGGAGCACCTACGGCATGACAGAGACACTGTCGCACATAGCCCTGAGACGGCTCAACGGACCGGAGGCAAGCCTGTGGTACACTCCGTTCCACAACGTGAGCGTGAGCACCGGTGCCGACGGATGCCTCGTGATAGACGCTCCCGCCGTGTGCGCGGAGAGGCTGAAGACAAACGACATAGCCGAGCTCGACACCGACGGCAGACGCTTCCGCATCATAGGACGCAAGGACAACGTGGTGTGCAGCGGAGGGATAAAGATGCAGATTGAGGAGATGGAGCGGTTGCTCAAGCCTCACGCCACTTGTCCTTTCATGATAACCAAGGTGAAGGACAGGCGTCTGGGCGAGGCGGTGACGATGCTCGTCGAGGACGGCGACAGCCAGGTGATGCGCCACATATGCGAGGAGCACATGCCGCGATACAGCCGTCCGAAACATTATATATGCGTAGGGCGGCTTCCTATGACTGCCACCGGCAAACCCGCACGTGCCGAAGCGATGAAGATGGCGCAGGAAGCCGTCGGAGAGGGATAGGAAGGTGGCGGGGTCAGAGGGCGCGCCGCAGCTCCGCACCGACAATATTCGTCAGTTCCACAAACTCTTCTACAGACAGCTGCTCAGGTCGCCGCGTCATGTATGCGTGCTGCCAGAAAGCGGGCTCCACGGCTCTCTCGCCCATTATCTGACGCAGACTCACGCGCAGCATCTTGCGTCTCTGTCCGAACACAGCCTTCACTATGCGTCTGAACAACGCCTCATCGCAACCCAGACTTTCCCTCGAGTTGCGCGTCATCCGTATCACTGCGCTCTTCACTTTGGGCGGAGGGTTGAACACGTTCTCGTTCACCGTGAACAGATATTCCACATCATACCACGCCTGTATCATCACCGACAGTATGCCGTACGACTTGTTTCCAGGCGGCGACGCAATGCGCCAAGCCACCTCGCGCTGTATCATGCCCGTGCAGCACGGTATCAGTTCCCTGTTGTCGAGCATCTTGAAGAATATCTGCGACGATATGTCGTAAGGATAGTTACCCGTCAGCACGAACGGCTTTCCGTCGAACAGGCGCGACAGGTCCATGCGCAGGAAGTCGTCGCCGATGATGTTCTCGCGCAGCGAAGGATAGTGGCTGTTGAGCCATTCCACCGACTCGGCGTCTATCTCCACCGCCTTCAGCACGCGGTCTTTCTGCATGAGAAACTGCGTGAGCACCCCCATGCCCGGTCCTATTTCAAGCACCGGAATGTCAGGACAGGCGTCCACCGTGTCGGCTATAGCCTTTGCTATATTCAGATCGGTCAGAAAGTGCTGCCCGAGATTTTTCTTTGGTCTTACTGTTTTCATACGGCAAAGATAATGCAAACGAGCGGAAAGAAAGTTTACTTTCACTTTCCCGAGTGCAGCTTTTCTTATGCAAAGATAGTGAAAGGTGAGTGCAATAGCAATAGGAAAAACGAAGTTTTTTCATAAATTGATATTGCCGAGCCGTACCGTATATTATAATAAGGTATCAAAAACGGCATTCCCTCACTTCCACATCATTATTATTCCGCATTCAAACAAAAGTAGAGACGCAAAATCTTGCGTCTCACAATCAACCCCACACCAAACTGTCACACTACAAACATTTGATTTTCAACACATAAAACGCACGGGAGACGCAAAATCTTGCGTCTCTACTGGCAACCCCACACCAAACTGTCACACTACAAACTATTAACTGTCAACACATAAACCATACGGGAGACGCAAAATCTTGCGTCTCTACAAGCATACCAACACAATATTATAACGCAACACATATTGATAATCAACGCATAAAAACGCCATAAAATAGCAATAATTCCCGTCCCAACAACACCTCTGTCAGCGCGACACATCGCAACAACGGCAGTATTCATCCACAATCACACAAACTATCCGGTCGCCCAAAACACCTGCCATTGCCTGACGTCATACCCCACTCCATTGCGCCCCACCATCACATCCATACACCGTCGCACTACGCACCGGTGACGCATCCCGCAATCGCGGAATGCATAAATATACATTTCCACAGTAAAAAATTTTGACAACAGAAAATCGCGAAACAGAAAACGAAACCGGTGTAAAACCGCTCCCGTAACACCATCCGGACTCATTCGTACATACGTTTATACCAGTATGGCAGACGTCAAGCATACTCCCGACATACCGGACGGTGTTTCCGCCATCGCCAAACAGGCATTATCAGCTCTCGGGAAAGGCTTTCCCGACATGCCGGAAAGCCTTTTCCACGACACCAAACGGCATGTTCCGCAACACGGATGGGGTCATTCTGACACACCAAACAACATAAACAACTGTAACACAGTGCCTTAAACAAAGTTCATAAAAATCGCGTATTTGCATCCTGCGTCTCTGTCGCGCGTAAAAACACGCCCTATTTCGAGTTACCATACATGGGATTGCATAAACCGTTCCTCATCCCTGCATATTTATGCATTGCCTCCACCGCATCACACCATCAGCCGCTCATCACGCCACAAGAGCGCAGGCAACGGCTGCGGAAATAATATCCACGCATCATTACATGCCCATTCCATAGTCCTTCTCCCCCACATCCTTATCGCCCGCACACCAAAGCAGAGACATAGTAAAACCCCTAAGAATATCTCATCCTTCCAAAGTAGAGACGCAAAATCTTGCGTCTCACAAGAAGGTAAGCCCAATGCGGCAGCGCAATAAAACATGATATAAACAGACACATCATTGCTTGTGAGACGCAAAATCTTGCGTCTCTACTGGCTCACGCCATCGGAATGATGCACAAGGAACACTGACTCTGACAATCTATCAGGTCTGCACAATGTGCCATTCAACACTATACAACGGATAAATACGGCTGTTTCTGAATAAGTGTTTTTGCTATTCAATATATACAAAAATACATCACACCTCTACGACAGAGGTGTATACATATCGTGATACATATTGTTCTAAACATCAGCAAAATTAAGACTATTGTACGAAATAGCAAAGATTGCAGCAATATAATTAACCTATTTACATATTTATTAACTAATATAGATTGGGAATAAATATAAATATACAATACATATACAACAATACGGACAATAAATTATGCATTAATCGAAAACCATATACACCTCTGTCGTAGAGGTGCATGGTTCTCAAAGCGGAAACGGTATGTCTTTTCAGGTCCGCAAGGCTGGATGAAGCACCGTGACGCAGAATCTCTCACACGCGTTACCTTACAATATAAGCTACGTTACTCTACATTAAGTTTCATCCATAAACAGACAAATTATCTTATTACAACGAAGCGTACCGGCTCATCTGAAACGCCGGACAACCGCATGACGACACCCAAGCGGCACCAGAAAGAGAATAAAGTATAAAACCAACGAAAATAAAATGGAAATGAAAAAATTGTATGAAAGACCATCCGTCAATGTGATTGCGATGGAAATGGAGCAAAAGATGATGGCTGGGTCAGACACATGGAACACTACCGGAGATGAGTATAATCCGGGAGTTAACATCAAAGATGGAAATCCATCAGGCAACGACCCAACAGACCTTAGACCCCACAACACTCAGAGTTCTTATGAAAACTGGGCAAAGCCAAACAGTGTGTGGGAATAAGAGAATGAAAAAACAAAAATCAGACAACAAAAGAAAGGAAAAACAAAACTTATGAAACATTTCAGTACTTTTCTATCAATGCTCCTGCTTCTCCTTGTCGGAGGCGTGCAGACAACAACGGCTCAGCAGGACAATATAGACTGGAGCAAGTATGCATCAACCGTGGAGGAAGTGATGAACAACAAAAACCAATATGTTTATCTCTACAACCTGACTAAAAAAGGATTCCTCAACACCGGCGGCGATTACGGAATGAAGGCTGTGCTTAATACAAGAGGTATAAGGCTGGAGCTTGAAAAACATGAAACAAATTCTTCAACTAATTACGCCTTCAAAAGCCCCGTAGTGAACTCGGCACAGGGAAGCTATCTCGCAGTAAAAAACGGAAAAGACTGTATATATATAGACAGAAGTCTCGATGACAATATACAAAGAGACTGTGGATATATGGATTTAGATAAGGGAACCAATAATACCTATAAAATTAAGATAACAAATGGTCTTCGCGAAGGATATTATCTATGCAGCAGAGAGAACCGAGCCACATTTTCTTACGAAGAAAATGAGCAGACAGTTACATATTTTGATGTGCAAGCATACACCAATGATGATAAACAGGCAGATGAATGGTGTCTTGTCACACTTGACGACTACAGAAGAGTAACAACCAAAACCTCGACGTTGGGAGAGTACAACGTGAGCGGTCTGTTGTACAATACGCGCTTCATCCGCAATGTAAGCGACGTGAACAATCTGTTCTGGCAGACATCTGAAGAAATTGATTATGAAAGCAGTGACTACTGCACATCCATCGCACCGGAGATGGGAACAAATGATGATACTGATGGTTATGCAGGTGAATACGGCGCATTCGGCTGTCTGGAGATGGGACACGTGACCGGCGAATTCTACCAAGTGGTGGATGGTCTGCAACCGGGTCTTTACGAAGTATCGGCACAGGCATTCTTCCATGGGGATGACAGATGGCCGTACACAAATGGAGCTTACGGTACAGATAACACTGCGACAGCATCCAATGCGGTCATCTTCGCCAACGATGCAACTGCAACTATTCCGATGATAAGCGGTGATGACGAGAATGAATTCGAAGATCTTATAAAATCACATCTCGATAAATTAAGTTCTACCGCACGGCAATACTTCCGCCGTAATGTGCCCGCAGCATACTTCCTTGCCTACGGCAACCAGTATGCTCCGGACGAATCAAGGTGTAAAGTGACTGTTCCTGTAATTGTAGGAGAAGACCGCGTACTCAGACTTGGTATCAGAAAGACAGGCGTGGAAGGTCGTGTGTACATGGACAACATGACCCTTACATATCTGGGTAATACCATAGACGATCAATTCGGATTCGGTGTGGACGCATACGGGGCAAAAGAAAAGGTTGATGCCAAGAAGTACACAAAGCCCGGATACATGTTCTACCTCAGCCGCATGTTTGCTGACGGTGTATGGAACGCGCTCACATTGCCCGTCAATCTCACCTCAGTACAGCTTACAAACACGTTCGGTAATGACATGGAACTCGTGAAACTTACAGGTCTTAATCCGCAGAATCCGAATCAGATATTCTTCAAACCGGTGAAGCTTAATGACAGAGAAGGTCTTGAGGCAGGACAGTGCTATCTGGTGAAGGTGACAAAAGCACCAGAACATCCTGCAAATGAAAACTTCACATTCAAGACAATTGATGAGACTTTGGAAGAAGAGGCATATCTTGAGAAGAACGTGAAAGAGGTGTCATACCAGTACGGTAATGTGTACCAGTTCCTCGATGTTAAATGTCCTGACGGCATCAGCAGCGAGCCGGTATCGTACACTACGGAAGACGAAAACCTCAAATGGACTGCATGTTACTATGCGTCTGACTACGCACCTAAGGGCTCGTACATAATGAGCGGAGGCGACATGTATCATCTGAGCACCGACTGGGACAACTTGATTGGTACAACATGGTATATCGAGAAGGTCAACCCGTCGCAAGGATCATTGACCTTCGTGATAGACAACGGCAACGGGACTACTGACATCAACGGCATCGTGACAGAGACACCTGCCGGGAAGGCTGCCGAGGGAGTGTACACCATAAACGGTCAGAAGGTAGCTTCAGACAAGTCGCTCAACGACCTGCCGAAGGGCATATACATCGTTAACGGTAAGAAATACATCGTAAGATAAGAAAGAAATTCATCATGCGTTAATGTTCAACCGTGAGGCTGGATGTTTGCGGCCGGTAATGTGAATCCACATTACCGGTTTTTTTATGCCTCCAAACCGATATCGACACATTATTATATATATAGTCATCCGCATTACATCATGGTGTCTACCCGTATTACATTATTCCCCAGCCCAAGTCATATTATGGCGCCAGCCCAAGTAGAGACGCAAAATCTTGCGTCTCACAAGGGAATAGGCGCAATCAGGCAGTGCAATGAGATGAGGGACTGACAGCGATACGGATGGACGGGAGACGCAAAATCTTGCGTCTCTACTGGCTGGCGCGATTGGGAGAATGAATAAGGAAAGCAGCGATAATGATGTGGTTGGCAAAAGTAGAGACGCAAAATCTTGCGTCTCACGAGGGAATGTGCGCAATCAGGCAGAGCTATGAGATGAAGGACTGACAGCGACACGGATGGACGGGAGACGCAAAATCTTGCGTCTCACAAGGGAATATGCGCAATTCGGCAGTGCAATGAGATGAGGGACTGACAGCGACATGGCTGGGCGGGAGACGCAAAATCTTGCGTCCCTACTGGCTGGCGCGATTGGAAGAATGAATAAGGAAAGCGGTGATAATGATGTGATTGGCAAAAGTAGATACGCAAAATCTTGCGTCTCACAAGGGAATATGCACAATTCGGCAGAGCGATGAGATGAGGGCCTGACAGCGATATGGCTGGACGGGAGACGCAAAATCTTGCGTCCCTACTGGCTGGCGCGATTGGGAGGAAGGGCGGAAAAGGGATTTGGGATAAAAAAGTCAGCCACAGGCGATGGCGCGGTTAGGGGCGTCACGGTCTGTGGCTGACAGCGTTTATTTCACAGGAATGTTCTCCAGAGTCTTTGTGAGCAGAGTCCAGAACGGCTCTATCGTGGATATGAGACAACGCTCACCCGTTGTGTGCGGCGAACGGATTGTCGGTCCGAACGACACAACATCGAGGTGCGGATACTTGCCCAGAATGATGGAGCACTCCAGTCCGGCATGGTCGACAACGACGTGTGCCTCCTCACCGAAGAGTTCCTTATACTCAGACGTGATGAGGCGGAGTATCTCGCTCTGCGTGTTCGGATCCCATCCGCAGTAGTCACCGGATGTCTCCACGCGCATTCCAGCCATGTTGAACGTGCTCTGCAGCGTGGTGACGATGTACTCCTTGTAGCTCTCGCGTGAGCCGCGCGCCAGAATCTTTATGCCCGCCTTGCCTCCGCCTATCTCTATTATGGCGAGGTTGGACGACGTCTCCACCACAGTGGGGAACGACGGAATCATACGCATCACGCCGTTGTGGCATCCGTAGATGGCGTCGATGAGATTGTCCTGGATATCCTCCGGCACCTCAGTAGCAGGTGTGTCAACATCCTCCACGAACAGTTGTATGTCGTTCTCAATGCCCGCAAACTCGCTGTTGAACAGCTCGCGGTATTCCTCCGCCATAGCCTTCAGTTCGTCAACATTCTCCTTCGGCAGTGTCAGCACCGTCTCGCACTCAAACGGGATGGCGTTGCGCATGTTTCCGCCGTGCCATGTGGCGAGGCGTGCGTCAAGCTCTGCCACCGCGTCGCGCACAAGACGCACCATCAGTTTGTTGGCATTGGCGCGTCCGAGATGAATCTCCAGTCCGGAGTGTCCGCCCTTCAGACCCTTCAGCACCACACGCACTGCGGCGTCGGAGCTGTCGGCAGGCACCTCCTTATACTCCAGTGTGGCAGTCACGTCCACACCTCCCGCGCTTCCGATGCAGAAGTGTCCCCAGCTCTCGGAGTCGAGATTGAGCAGAATGTCACCGTGCAGTTCTCCTTCGGGCAGGTCGTTGGCGCCGAACATGCCGGTCTCCTCGTCTGCCGTTATGAGTCCTTCCACCGGACCGTGCACAAGTGTCTTGTCCTCCATCACAGCCAATATGGCAACCACACCCATACCGTTGTCGGCGCCGAGCGTTGTTCCTTTAGCCTTCACCCATTCCCCGTCTATCCACGTCTCAATGGGATCTGTCTCGAAGTTATGCGCACTGTCCTTACTCTTCTGCGGCACCATGTCCATGTGTGCCTGCATTATCACGCCCTTGCGGTTCTCCATTCCGGGAGTGGCGGGCTTGCGCATCACGATGTTTCCTGCCTCATCCTTGAATGCCTCAACGCCTGCTTTGGCGGCGAAGTCGAGCAGGAACTGCTGTATTTTATCACGATGTCCTGACGGACGCGGTACTTGCGTAAGCGCGTGGAAGTTTCTCCACACACACTCAGGTTTCAGGTTTTTGATTTCTGTCATAGTTTTTTTGTTGTGTTTAAACGGTTATGTTGGTTATTGTGTCATGCGGCGCATGCCACGGCATTGGTCTTCTTTGATGTGAAAGACAGCGCGATCCACGCCCACACACCCAGCAGCACGACGAGCAGCGTCTGCACCGAGTGTACTATAAGGACGAAGTAAAGCGCGTCGGTCTCGCCCACCCCATAGAGTATGAGCATTGTCTTCACGGCGAAATGCCACGGTCCGGCTCCGTTGGGTGTGGGCACGATGACGGCTATGCTTCCCACGATGAACGTCACGAGGGCGCAAGCCATGCCCAGCGAGGAGGTCGCCTCGAAGCAGAAGAACGTGAGATAGTAGTGCAGGAAATAGCTCACCCATATGCCCAGGGTGAACAGAGCGTAGAGCGGCATGTTACTCACTCCGCGCAGGGAGAACACGCCCTGCATTATGCCGCTTATGGTACACTTCACCTTATTATATATGGAGAACCTGCGCAGAAGCACCCACAGCAGCACCACAGCGGCAACGGCGCACACGGCAGTGACGATGTAGCCCGCCGTGGAGAACCGTGAGAAGAGCGTCTCGATGTTGGTCCCGGTGCGTCTGAAAAAGCTGTCGAACACGCGCAACTGGAAAAACAGCGTGACAAGCGTTATGGCGAGCAAGAGCAGCGAGTCGATGATGCGCTCGGTGACCACAGTGCCCAGAGCTTTCGTGAACGACACTCCGTCGTAGCGTTTGAGCACTCCGCACCGCGCGAACTCGCCCACGCGCGGCACCACAAGGCTTACGGCATAAGAGAGGAAAATGGAGTTGACGCTTACCGACGCCCTCGCATGCTCCCCTATAGGCTCGAGGCTCATCTGCCAACGCCATCCGCGCAACATCTGTGCAAGCACGCCGAAGGGAAAGGACAGCAGCATCCAGGTCCAGTCCATTTCGTGAACGAGCACCCTGCCGACATTCTTGAAGTCGAAGTCACGATACATCCAGTAGAGTATCAGTCCGCCAAGCAAGAGCGAGAACAGGACCTTCATTATATCGTTGAATGTTTTTCTGCGTTCCAATGTTTATGTCAGTGTTCTTTATTATTGATATACATAATGCAAAGTTACTACAAAAAAGTGAAATGCGGAAAGATATAGTGATAGAATTGAGT